>Ga0075421_100001034_pt1 | contig 31564 bp, 24 predicted proteins | sample SoiMetdeltSBSDD5_FD_75292 | JGI IMG/M metagenome (GOLD analysis project Ga0075421, IMG submission 75292) | Bulk soil microbial communities from a Populus tree surrounding site in Tennessee, USA - Soil MetaG P. deltoides SBSDD5 | ecosystem: Environmental > Terrestrial > Soil > Tree plantation... | reverse complement strand
CGCCGTGAACTCCGGCGTGTAGTCCTTGTTGTTCGTGAGCTTCGTGTACTGCCCGCTCGCGCCGTCGCGGAGGTACGAGTCGGGCACCTGCGTCGGCGACTCACGCTCCACGACGAACTTGGAGAAGTCATCGTCGAGCGCCGCCAACACCGACTCGTACATGTCGGTTCGGCCTTCGAAGACGCGCGACTTCTGACCCGTCCTGATCTCCACCTTGTCCACGAAGCCACGCGGCGCGGAGTCCGACCACGTCTTGAAGTAGCGCGTGCCTTCGAGGTAGGCGTATTTGCCGTCTGTCGAGATGACCGCGATCTGGCCGCCTGCGCGACCGCGCTTGGCGACGATCGTACCCGGGTTCTGGTAGAACGACACGGAATCCGCGCCCGTTCCACCGCGTCCACCGCCACCACCACCGAAGCCGCCACCGCGAACGACCGTCGCGTTGAGGCCGCGCATCCGCCAGATCGTGTAGCGCTTCGCCGGCTCGTCGAAGTACACGGCGTAGACGTGTCCCGTACCCGTGGGATTCTCAGCGACGAACACCGCCTTCGCGTCCTCCGTGAACAGCACGCCACTCATCCGGTTGTCGCTCTCGAGCAGGAGCTTCTTGGACGACGCATCGAACGGCGGTGTCCACTGGTAGAGGTGGTCCTTGCGACGCGCGCCACCCTGCCCGCGTTGCCCGGCGCCCTCGGTCGTGTCGGCCTGTGCGCCGCGCGGTGGGGCGGAATCCTGCTTCAGGAAATACAGCCCCTGACCGTTAGGCAGCCAGCCGATGTTGCGCGGATTCGGGTCGTTCTGGTTTCCACCCCCGCCGAACCCCTGATCATCGTCGCTCGTGGCCTCACGGAGCGGACGCTTTACGATCTCCGTCAGCATCTTCCCGTCAGCGTCCCAGATCTGCTCCGACGTGCCGAAGGAGTTGTATTGGACGATGTACGAGAAGGGCTTCTGCATCAGCGTCACATGGAAGTACTTCCCGTCCGGCGACGCGTCGACCGACGAGATCATCGCCGGCGCGCCGATCTTCCGGATGGCGCCGGAATTGGCGTTGATCGCCGCGAGCTGCCCGGTGACGAAGTGCTCCATCAACTCCTTCTCGAACGGATCGCGGAGGAGGCTAGCGAAGACCCGGGTCTTCTCCTTCTTCTCATCCGTCAGCCTAACGAGCGGCCCGGTCTCGATCTCGGGTCGCTTCGGCTCGGCTTTCCGGCCGTCGGGAATGAGGACGGCCACGACCTGCGAGCCGTCCGCGGTCCAGTCGACCGTCGTGACGAGCGTGGCGAGCAGCGGCCGCGGCGACACCAGCTTGGAGCGACCGCTCGCGAGGTCGGCGACGTAGATGCGCGACGCGTCGTCGAAGTTCGCGATGTAGGCGAGCTTCGTTCCGTCCGGCGACCACAGTGGGCTGCTGATCGTCGCGCCCCGCGGCGTCTCGATCGTGCGCGACTGGCCGGTGGCCGCGTCGATGATCGCGAGCCCGGCCGCGCCGCGCGTCGTCAGCGACCGCGCGCGGTTCGCCTTGTGATCGACCTGCAGACCGGCGAAGTAGTAGTGCGGCTTGCCGAAGGCCTGAACGCTCGGCAGGCCTGCGGTCTGTAGCTTGAGGAAGTACTTCCGGTTCGGGCTCTGATTGGACAGCTCGACGTTGTTCTGGCGCGGCGCGGAGACGAGCCGCTCGATCTCGGCCGGAGGGCGGACGTAGGTCTCCTTGGCGAGGCGCTCGTGTGGAGCGAGGATGTCGTTCCCGTTGGCGGCCGCGCTGTTCTGCTGCGCGGCGAGCGGCGTGACGGCGACGACCAACGCCAACGGCGGGAGGATCGCTCTCGTGGGAATGCGACGGAACGAAAGGGGCATGGGTGCTCCGGGGGGGACAAGTTGACCACGACACGCGCGGCTGGATCGCGTGCCCGACTGGTGTGATACGCAGGAAGGAAAGAAAACGCGGTGAAGCTGCGAGCTGGCAGGCCAGCTTGGAGCTGGGAGGCTCGGGCTGAGGCCGGGAGCTCGCCTGGCAGCTCGCAGCACAACACGCCGCAGCGGCGTAGGTTAGGGAGGTCTCTCCTCCACTTTCGCCTGCCATGATCTCCAAGATTCGTCGACACGCTCCGCTGGCTCTCTCAGCCGTCCTGTACTTCGGCCCGCCAGCTGCGGCCCAGACGCCAGCCGCGGCTCCGCCTCGCGATACCGCAGCCGTCGCCTCGAAGCGTGGCGTGGTTGTCTCGGTCTCCGGCATCGCGTCCGACATCGGCGCGTCGATTCTCGCTCGAGGCGGCAACGCGGTGGACGCCGCCGTGGCCACCGGGTTCGCGCTCGCGGTCACGCACCCGAGCGCGGGGAACCTCGGCGGTGGCGGCTTCATGATCGTCCGCGCGGCAGACGGCAACGCCACCACGTTCGACTACCGCGAGCGCGCCCCGGGCGCCGCGACTCCGACGATGTACCTCAAGCCCGACGGAACGATCGACCGGTCGCTGACGCGCGCTGGCTGGCTCGCGCCCGGCGTACCGGGAACCGTGCGTGGGCTCGCGCTCGCGCATAAGCGGTTCGGCAAGCTGCCGTGGGCAGACGTCGTGCGCCCCGCGGCCCGACTCGCGTCGACAGGATTTCCTCTGTCACGTGCGTTGGCCGCGAGTCTCAATAGCACGGTGACGCGGTTGATGGCGCCGTTCCCATCCTCAGTCGCCGCGTATGGCAAGCCCGGTGGCGAGTGGCGCGAGGGCGACACGCTCCGCCTCGCCGACCTCGGCCGTACGCTCGAGGCGATCGCGTCGGGTGGCCCGGACGCGTTCTACACCGGGTGGATCGCCGACAGCCTCGCCGCCCAGATGAAGGCGAATGGTGGCCTGATCACGAAGGCCGACCTCGCCGCCTACGAGGCGAAGGAACGCACCCCGGTCCGCGGGACGTTCAACGGCTACGAGATCATCGCGATGGGTCCGCCGAGCTCCGGCGGCGCGGTCATGTTGGAGACGTTGAACATCCTCGAGCGCTTCGACGTCGCCCGCATGGATCGTTATTCCCCGGAGTATCTCCACCTCCGGATCGAGGCGGCGCGCCGCGCGTACGCCGACCGGGCGCGGTGGCTCGGTGACCCGGACTTCGTCTCGGTCCCGATGGCCCGTCTCACGTCGAAGGCGTACGCCGACTCACTGGCGAAGACGATCGATCGCAACCGCGCGTCGACGAGCCTCGAGATCGGTGCGGACATCGTGACTGTGCGCGCGGCGGAGTCCGACGAGACGACCCACTTCTCCGTCGTGGACGCCGATGGTAACGCGGTTGCCAACACCTACACCCTCGAGGGTGGCTACGGATCGGGCGTCGTCGTCCGCGGAGCAGGCTTCCTGCTCAACAACGAGATGGGCGACTTCAACAAGAAGCCGGGCGAGACGAACACGACTGGCGACATCGGCACACCGGCGAACCTCATCGCTCCCGGCAAGCGCATGCTGAGCTCAATGTCGCCGGCGATCGTGACGCGGGACGGTCGCCTCGTACTCGTGACGGGCTCACCCGGCGGACGCACCATTCCCAACACGGTCATCGATGTCGTCCTCGGGGTGACGGCATTCGGCCAGTCGGTGCGCAACGCGGTCAGCGCTCCGCGGTTGCATCACCAGTGGATGCCCGACTCGGCGACGATCGAGCCGGGCGGCGTGAGCGAAGCGACGGTGGCAGCGCTCCGCGCGCGCGGGCAGGCCGTGCGGGTCTCGACGGGTCGTCAGGGGGATGCGCACTCCATCTGGGTCGACCCGAAGACCGGCATTGCGTACGGCGCGGCGGATCTACGGACGCCGGATTCGAAGGCCAGCGCGCCTCGGTAGAAATTGGGGTCAGACTCGAATGAGCGAATCCTTGCGGACCGCAAGGAATCGCTAATTCGAGTCTGACCCCAATTTCTCCAATTTCTCAACTAGGGGCCTGCGAAACACCGCATAGCCGGAACGGCTCGAGAGTGTCCTGCTCGCCGCCAGGAACGCGTAGACTCAGGCGGAGTTAGTCGAGCGTACCGCTACCTGCCCTATTGTGTCGAACCCAGCGTCTCCGAGCGATCGACGGCGGTCGTTCCACCCCGCCTGGCTCACGCTCGTCCTCACATTCTTCGTCCTGCTGGCCGCTGCGGCCGTGCGGGCGACCCCGGGCGTCCTGTTCCTGCCCCTCGAAGCGGAGTTCGGGTGGACGCGGTCGACCGTCTCGCTCGCGATCTCGGTCAACATCCTGTTGTACGGCCTTGTCGGGCCGTTCGCCGGCGCACTCATGCAGCGGCTTGGCGTTAGGCGCACGACGATCCTCGCCCTGGGCCTCCTCGCTGCCGGTGTATCGCTCTCCACATTCGTGACGCGCCCCTGGCATCTCGTCGTGCTGTGGGGCGGCGTGGTCGGCGTCGGTAGCGGCATGGCCGCGCTCGTCCTCGGCGCCACGATTGTGAATCGATGGTTCGTCGCGCGTCGTGGGCTCGCGATGGGCATTCTGACGGCGAGCATGGCCACCGGCCAGCTCATCTTCCTCCCGATGCTCGCCGCGTTGATCGGACGAGAGGGCTGGCGGCCGAGCATTCTCGTCGTCGCGGCGGCGTCAGCGGTGATGATTCCACTCGTGGTAATCTTTCTCCGAGAGTGGCCCTCGGACATTGGCGTGGCGCCCTTCGGCGGCTCGCTCCAGACCGCCGCCGCTCCGCCAGCGACGAACCCCGCGCGCGTCGCGCTGCAGGCGCTGGCCGATGGGGCCCGTTCGCGGGACTTCTGGCTGCTCACCGCTACGTTCGTGATCTGCGGCGCGTCGACGAACGGCCTGATCGGAACACACCTCATCCCGGCTGCCCACGATCACGGGATCCCCGAGGTTCGCGCCGCTGGGTTGTTGGCGCTCATGGGCGTGTTCGACCTCGCGGGGACGACGGCGTCGGGCTGGCTCTCCGATCGATGGGACAGCCGGCGACTGCTCGCCTGGTACTATGGGTTGCGTGGGCTCTCGCTCCTGTTTCTACCGTTCGCGCTGTCGGCGCCGGGCGCTGGGCTGCTTGTCTTCGCCGTCTTCTACGGGCTCGACTGGATAGCCACGGTTCCGCCGACGGTGCGCCTCGCGACCGATGCGTTCGGCGCCGCGCGTGGTCCGATGATGTTCGGCTGGATCGCCGCGGGCCATCAGGTCGGCGCCGCGCTGACGGCGCTCACGGCCGGCTGGCTGCGCACGACGTTCGGTGACTACCAGGCCGCGTTTTGGGGGAGCGGGGCGCTCTGCCTCCTCGCGGCAATACTCGCCCTCCAGGTCCACCGCGGCGCCCCGCGGCCGGTTCCAACGTTAGGCATCCCGGCTACCGACTGACGACCAACGTTCAGGGCAGCCAGCGGTTGCTGTGAGCTGCTACTGGCCGCTGCGGGGAGAACATCTCGGGACGTCCCTCGCGCCGAACAACCCGGACCGCTGAGGACACTGAGCGCGCTGCGCGCGCTCCGCAGAAGACACTGAGGGGACGCTTCGCAGTCGGATGCGACCGTCCTCGCAGATCAAGAAAAGCATGAGAGGGGAACGGCCTCCGAGGACGGTGGCGTCCCGGGAGTCGTTCCCCTCTCTCTCATTCTTGGTCTCACTACCGAGCGTCCGTGCTGCGTCATCTGCGCCGCGCGTGCTGCGCACGCGCGGTCTGCGTCATCTGCGTTCTGCTTGTTCGGCGCGAGGGACGTCCCTAACGAGCCCGGTCCGCCAACGCGTACGCGAGGGAATCGACACAGTGCGCCGCCAACTCGTCCGAGTTGTAGGCGTACCCCACGACCTCATCGCTGCGCCACTGCCAGTCCTCGACGCGCGTCGCGTCCGCGCGAAGCACCGTCTCGCGCAGCGGCACCGGACTCCGGCCCGTCCCCACGCTCGCGCGGCCCACGCGACCCTCCCACTCGATGATCATGAGACGGCCCGTGGCCACCGTGTCCGGGCGCGTTCGCACCCACGACAGCGTGAGCGCCACTGGCCCGAGCTGTACCGTGCATCGCCCCGGCATGCGGTGCACCTCGAGTGGCGTCTCCGCCTCGTCACGGGTCACCTTCGCTACGCGACGCTCCACGGCAACCGCGAGCCGGTCCAGCTCGCGACCCAGGTGCGCGATCGCCCGGTGCGATCCGAGGAACGCATCACGTTGCTTCAACGTGCGCTCATCCACCGACTCCGGTTGCGTGACCGCGTGATCCCCATTCTTGCGCTTCACGCCGCCCGCGTCCGCAACGGCCTCGACGATCCACTGAGCGCAACGCGCGAGCTCGCCCTCCGCGAACACCTGCGACGGTGACTTCGCCAGCCAGCTGGGGGGCGCGACTCCATCGAGCTGTACGACGCGCACCGACTCCGCACCCTTGGCGGCAATGCGGCGCTTGATTGCGATCGCGTCGTCCTTCGTGACGTCGTCCTTGCCCCACAGATGCTGATGAAGCACGACGACGACACGCGCCGCGCGCGAGAACACCGTCGCGCGCAGCCCATCGGGCTCCGCCGCGGCCGCGCCCGTCCACACGGGCGTCGTGGCCGTCGATGCCGGCAGTCGGAGCGTGATCTGACGCTCCAGCTCGCGCAGCACGCGGGTGTCGTAGTCAGTCGCCGAGATGGCGACGTCGAAGCTGAACGAAGATGCTTTGGCGGTCACCGGTCGATTACCCCTTGTGGCGGAACGTGATGCGCCCACGCGTCAGGTCGTACGGGGAGACTTCCACCGTAACCCGGTCCCCGCTCAGAACGCGAATGCGGAACTGCCGCATCTTCCCGGCGAGCGTGGCGATCACCGAATGGCCGTTGTCGAGCGAGACGCGAAACATCGCGCTCGGCAGTACATCCGACACGACCCCATCGAGCGCTAACGGTTCCTCTTTCGACATGCCCACCCTCCACCAGAAGTTGATGCGACCGTCGCCTAACGACTTGGCCTCGCGGTCCGGCCGCGCCGACGCGCCGCCGCCGCCTTGAGCTGCTTGGCCTCGCTCGGCTTCACGTAATGCCGCTTGCGCCGAAGATCCTTCAGGATCCCCGCCTTCACGACCTTCTTCTTGAAGGTCCTGAGCGCCGAATCCAGCCGGTCGCTCTCGTCCAGTGTGACCTCGATCATGCTGTCTCCAACGTGTTGGCCTGCATGCTCACTCGAGAGCACGAGGCGACCAAGCAAATGGCCGGCCCAGGGGCGTCGTGACGCTCCCGAGCCGGCCAGCGCTCACCATGGTCGACGACTGCGCCGTGCGAAAACGAAAGGGGCTACCGCGAAGAGCGACGCCCCTGTGGTCGATCAAGCTATGCGCGTCAATGCGCGCGTCGTCTGCGAACGAAACCTAGCCGGTGTACGGGGCTTGGTCAACGCGAAACGGTCCATTGCGACGACCCGTCCGCGCGGACTCAGGACCGAGCCGCCAGTCGTGACAACAGGCACGAACGACCACGTCCAGGGTCCACACGGTGTATCGCGCGGGTACAATCGAGAGCCAATGAAGTAGACGTTCCCGCTCCTCCCAGCGGGTGTCGGCAACTTCCGCCGGATTCGGCGCCATTTCGCCGTTCCATCGGCCAATCAGCACGTGGTCGAGCTCGTGCTCCACGAGGCCGTCACCGAGATCCGCGCGATACATGAACTCGGCGACCGCGACGAGGTCACAGTCAGCAATGCCCAGCTCTTCGCGAAGTCGGCGGTTGGCGGCGTCGCGCACCGATTCGCCGGGCCGAGGATGTCCGCAGCACGTGTTCGACCACAGGCCGCGGGAGTGATACTTCGTCCGTGCGCGCCGCTGAAGTAACAGGCGCCCACATTCGTCGAACAGCACGATCGACACGGCGCGGTGGAGCCGCCCTTCGCGATGCGCATCGAGTTTCGGCGCGACGCCCACGACATGATCACGCGGGTCGACCAGCACGACGACGTCATCGTCATCGGCGCTGAACGCGAAGGACGGCGAGGTCACCGCACCGCCCGCAACATGCGCTGGCGATCTGTCCGCGGCCGGACGAGCGAGGCCAGCGCACCGATGGCCAGGACCATTTTCCGCGTGCCACTGGTGTAGGTGCGCCGGCGGAGATTGTCATACCCAGCGCGCCGGATCGCGCCGTGAATCCCGCGATAGACGGCACTCGCGACGGCCGCTGCGCGCCGAAACTCCTTGGGCAGGTGAGGAATCCCTTCCGCCGCGAGCTTGTAATCGGCATCGGCGATCTCGATGAAAGCGTCCATCATCGCGCGATACGACGCCTCGATCGATCGCTCGCCCGCCCGCATCGCCTCGAGGTCGCGAGCGCTGAGCCCGTGCCGCGCGAGCTCGGTGGCCGGAAGGTAGATCCGACCACGCTCGAGGTCCTCACCCACATCCCGCAAGATGTTCGTCAGCTGCATCGCTTGCCCGAGGGCCGTCGCTCGCTCGAGCATCCAGGCATCGTGCACGCCGTGCAACTCGGTGAGCCAACGGCCAACGACGCCGGCGGCGCGGTAGGTGTATACGCGAAGGGCCACCAGGTCGCGGACCTCGGTGAAGTGAAGGTCGCTACGCATCGCGCGAACCAGGTCGTGCGCGTACGCGAACGGGATCTCACCCTCGGCCATCTCGCCCATGACGCGGTTCACGAGATCGACGCCGGTGTCGCGCCCCTCGTAGCCGGCCCGCGACAGAGCCAGCCACGTGTCGAGCCGGCGCTCGGCCAGGTCGGCGCTGGCATCGGAGTCCACGAGGTTGTCGGTGTAGCGGCACCACGCGTACACGCGCGCGACCTGCGCGCGATGCGCGGGCGGCATCATCGACGCGGCAAACCGGAACGATCGCGAATGTGCAGCGAGATACGTCGCCGGGTCGGACAGACCAGCCAACGGCGGCAGCTCGCGGAGCGAGAGCCGCGTCGACCGCTGTGCCGCCGACGCGGTCGTCGCGGCCATGGCATCGGCAGCAGCCGCGAGGTGCGACGCGAACGGTATCGGGTTCACGCACGTACCTCCACTCGCTCGCCGGATCGGGCGATCAGCCAGGCGGCGCCAAGTGCGGCAGTCGTCGCCGCGACTGCACCCCATAGCCCGGCGGCGATGCACATGCCGACCGGCAGCACGAGGTTCGCGCCGTAGTAGGCGAGAAGCCATGAGGGCGACAGCGCGCGAATCCACGCGTCAGCGCGTAGCGCCGCGAGAATCGCCATGAGCGCGACGCCCGTAACGAACCACCCAACAAGGTTGAGCAGCGGCATCCCGTAGTACGGCCCGTCGGCGGCCCAGATCCAGTACTTCGTCGCGAGGCTCATCGCGGGATCGAGGGCGAGATCCCAACTCAACAGGATGAAGGAGCCGAGGGCGACGCGACTGACGACGCTCGTCTCGTTAGGGAAGCGCCAGCGCGCGATGGCGTACGATGGGAGCGCCATCATGTACCATGATGCCGGGATGAGCGCTGGCACGTGCTCGAACCACTTCCATCCGAGACCATCGGTGTAGCGGTACGGTCCGAATGGCAACCCTACGGTCGTGCCCGCGAGCTCGGCGCCAAGTGAGACCACGTACACGACAACAAACGACGTCACCCAACGCCCTCCTACGCGTCGAACCAGGAACAACGCCAGTGCGGCGAAGGCGATGAGAATCTGCGCGCGCGGAGCGAGCACCATCATCCGGCCGTACGTCGCCGCGCTCACCTGGGCGCGGACGAGAAGCTCCGGGTGCATGGCGAAGGTCGCAAACCCCACGAGCGACGCCGCAGACACGAGGTAAACGATCGCGAGAGCGACCCGCTCGACCGGCGACCTCCTCACACGCGAGCCTATGACCGCAACGGTCGGACGCTGGTCCGTGGGCACCGTCTGCGATGCCTGGGGTCCCTTGGACACGTTCACACCGAGCCGTCCTTCGAGCGTGCGCGCCATAGCTCCACCACCAAGCGGAGTTTAGTCTAGCTTTCTAACGACATTTGCTAGACATAATATTGACGCGTCGCTGCTCACGTGTCCAGCTTTTAGCCGAAACCTTCCCCAGCCACGTTCGCAGTCGTGCCCGCTCCGTTGCCATTAGACTCTCGGTTAACGCCCGCTCCGCATCTGCGTTCGTCAGTCCGCCGCGACGGTCGTCGCTGCGGCGCCTCGCTCGCGCAGCAAAGCGCGGAACGCCGCCAGGTCCGGCAGCACACGAATTCGCGTGGTGTCGAGCGAACGCTCGAGTCGCGCCGCCGCCGTGCCTCCGATGACCAGAAGCGTCGAGCCCGGCAGTCGGCTGGCGGTCTCCCGGATCTCCTGGACGGTCGCGTCGCTATCTACATATACGATACTCAGCGCGACGACGGACGCCCCGACCTGCTCGGCCGCGGCGGCAATGTCCATGGCGGGCAGGTTTGGTCCAAGATAGACGGAGCTCCACCCCTCCCCGGCGGCGGCGGCCGCTACCAGCATCGCGCCGAGTTCGTGCTGTTCGCGCGCGGGAGTCGCGACCACGACGCGATGGGCCGTCAGCCGGGGCTCGAACGCGCCCGAAAGCCACACGAGAACGCTGCGTACCGCTTGTGTCGCGAGGTGCTCGTGCGCCGGCGTAAGCGCGCCTCGATGCCATCGGTCCCCCACGACGCGAAGAACTCGAGGCAGCACGTCATCGACCACCGCGACGGACCCGAGCTGAAGCGCCGCACGCTTCAACTCCGCCTCGAGCGCGTCGGCGTCGAGTCTCTCCACAGCCGACATCAGATCGCGAACGATGGCGTCGATCGTGGCGGCCGTCTCAGTAGGCCTCCGTCCCGCTCCATCGAGCAACCGCTCGAGCGCGTCGCGATCGAGGCGGGCGATCTCGCCGATCGAGTGCCCTGCGGCAGTCGCACGTTGCAGAAGCGCCAGTCGCTCGAGGTCGTCCGCGGAGTAGAGACGTTGGCCACCCGACGACCGCACCGGACGCACGGCGCCATACCGCCGCTCCCACGCCCTGAGGACATCCGCACTCAGGCCGGTGCGCCGAATTACCGCGCGGAGCGGATACCTCGTACCGTCCCGTTCGGGCTTATTCATATGCGGACTGTACTAGACCGTCTATGTGCCGTCAACGTTTACCAGCTGCGGAACCTGGACAGAGCGAACGGATGAAACCTCAAATCGAGTTCTCGCGCACGGGACGGACATGGCTGCTTCGCTCGAGCCAGGTCATCCCCGTCCGGCGCGCCGACGTCTTCGCGTTCTTCGGCGCGGCGGAGAACCTCCGGCGTATCACTCCACCGGAACTGGGCTTCGATATTCTCACCGGCGGACCCATCGCGATGAGCACAGGGACGCTCATCGATTATCGCTTGCACCTCTGGGGTGTCCCGCTTCGCTGGCGTACGCTCATCTCGAAGTGGAACCCACCGGTGGAGTTCGTCGACGAGCAGCTGCGAGGACCGTACGCCGAGTGGGTACATCACCACCAATTCACGCCGACGGCAACCGGTGGAACCCTCGTCGAGGACGAAGTCCGCTTCCGGCTACCCTTCGGCGCGCTCGGCACCATCGGCGCGCCTTTCGTGAGGCGTCAGCTGCGTCGGATATTTGCCTACCGCCGCGACGCGATCAGCGCGGCCCTGTCGGCCCGCGCTCGACTGGCGGCGATGCCGTAACGCTCAAGGCGCCGCGCCGGGTCTGTATCGCTTCACCGTCTGCGCTTCGATGTCCCCCTCCGTGAACGCGACGCGCTTCATTTCGCCGCGGGCGAACATCGCGGCCTGATCGCTGAAATACGGTGAGTCTTCCCGTGGGCTCTGGCCGTACGCCAGCACGGAGTACGCTCGCGGCGTCGTCTGAGTCGCGTTCCCTGACTTGGCGCCGAACTCGACCGCGAGGACCCAGCCGTCGCCGCCGATGACGGACCGTTTGCCATCGGGGTTCGTCGCAAAGTTCAGCACCCGGAAGCACCCGAGCGCGCCTCCGCAACCACCGACCGGGACATCGACGCTGCCGCGTCGAACGCGGTGGACATCACCCCACGCCACGGCGACGTCACCGTAGCGGCGCGTGACCTCTTCCACCGCCTGACCAAACGCGCGGGCCGCCCGCGTCGGGTCCTTGAGCCCCCGCGGGGTCCCGGTCGGTTTCGCGACGTTCCATGGCTCCGCAAACATCGAGTCGGCGCTCACCCCCTGCGTGTAGAACCGCCACCACGCATCGAACAGCACGGCGCCTCGGCTCGTCGGCGCGGCCGTGTTGTCCCAGCGCGAGAGAACGTCCGCTGCCTTCGCGATGTTCGCATCAGGCGACGCCGCCCGGATGGCCGCGAGGAGGTCGTCCTTCACGCGATCCGCGAGGAGCATGCGGTACGAATGCTTGAGCGTGATGACGTCCTCGAGGCTCAGCTTCCGCTGCGGGTCGATGAGGTCGACGGCGAGTTGACTGCGAAGCCGCAGCGACGGCTCCGGGAAATTGGCCGGGTACGCCGCGCGGTCGAGGATCTGCCGCAGGTTGGTGTGATACGGGGCGTCGTTCTCGTTATGCACGTACCCGCCGCGCGGGTTCAGGACCTGCGGCAGCGAGTCGAACGGCACGTACCGCGTCCAAACTTCGGAGGTTCCCCGCGCGGGCACCGATGCGCTGTCCCCTCCGCTCGGATGCGGGAGCGAGGGGATCGACGCGTTCCACACATAGAAGATGTTCCCGGCGCGATCGGCGTACGTGAAGTTGGAGTTGATGCGGGAGCGCATCCGCATCGCCTCTTTCCATTCCGCGAGGGAGGTCGCGCGCATCATTCGCAGAAACTGCTCGCCGCCACGGAAGTCGCCCTCGGCGGCGGCGCGCAGCACGTGGATCTTGCCGCCGTCGCGCCAGATCACCGGCCCGAGCGGCGTGCGCCACATCTCGCGCGTTTCCGTTGAAAGACCGTTGCCGTTCTTGTAAGTGACGGTCACCAGCTCCCGCTCGAGCGGCAGCGAGGTCCCGTCGAACAGGTAGTGATCGGCACGGCCCGGATCGACATCGAGCGCGTAGATCTCGTCGAGATCGGGCGCGTTGTTCGTCGTCGCGAAGCCCAGGTCCTTGTTGAACCCGCCGACGACGCCGAACGGCCCGCCAATGCGAAAGTCGCCGTAGAAGTCCACGACGCCGGGCACCGTCATGTGCGCCTCGTAGTAGCCGGCGTTCCATGCCAGGTGCGGATTGCGGAGCAGGATCGCCCGGCCGGACTTCGTGCGACTCGGCGCGAAGGCCCAGGCGTTCGACCCTTCCTCGATCGGCTCGACTTCGCCGGTCGGTCCTTCGCTGCTCGCGTCGTTCGAGGGATCGGCGGCCGCGCTCTGCCCCGCACGTCGTGCCAGCGGGTTGACGCGGGCCAGGAACCGGCGGGCGGCGGCCAGGGACGCCGAGTTGACGTCACGCGCCGCGACGTCGTACCCGGTGAACTTCGGCGCGAATCCGGCCGGGAAGTCCTGCGGGTGCAGCTCGACGTAGCGATTCACACCCGCGGCGAATCCTTCGTAGACGTCCCGGGTCAGCTGGTCGAGTCGAGCATAGTTCTCGACGGCCAGCTGGTAATCGCGCTGCGCGTTGAAGTCGCCTTCCATACTGTCGCGTCCGAAAACGCGCCCCATCTCGCCCCGAGCCCGGAGGAGCCCCATGGCCACCCGCGGCCCGTAGTCCTCCAACTGCACGTATGCCAGCGCGTACGCCGCGGCCGCGAGGTTCTGGGCTTTTATGTGAGGAATCCCGTGTGTCGTTCGGCGAACCTCCACCTGGGTCGAGAGGTCCGGCGCACGGCCATTCGATTGGGCGTTGGCGGGAAGCGCGAGCAGAAGCGCGCACGGCACAACATTCCAGGCGGACGAGCGTAAAGCACGGAGAGCAATCACGAGCGCTGTTCCTCGGCGCGGTGGGCAGGGGAGTCGGATACGTCCGGAGATTCTACGCGCTCACGCGCCGTCCCGCTGGCCGGACCGGGTTCAATGGGTTTAATGGGGTCAGACTCCATTGAAAACCATCGAACCGACGGGCTCAGCGTTCATTGGCTGTTTTCAATGGAGTCTGACCCCCTTGATCGCCGATTGGGGTCAGACGGTCAGACCCTATTTGACGGCGGCTGATCCCGCTGAGCAGTCGCCCTGCGACATATGGCGTCCACTCGACCCCGATGTTCTATTGGCTGTCGCGCAGCCGGCCCGATTGTCCCCTGCCGGCGCCGTTGTTCGCCCCCGCCCAGTAAAGCCCTTCCCAGCGAGGTGTCGATGAGAACGAGTCAGGTCGTTCGCAGGTTCTTCCTATCCGCGTTCGTCGGAACGCTCGTGGCCGGGACAGCGGCCGCACAAGCTCCCCAACAAGGGACCATCACCGGCCGCGTCACCGACGTGGCAACCGGCCAGCCGGTCCCGGCTGCACAGATCAACGTCGTGGGAACGACGTTAGGTGCGCAGGCGGGTCAGGACGGCCAGTACACCATTCGCGGCGTCAACCCTGGTACCGTCGAAGTCCGTGTACTCCGCGTCGGATTCGCGGAGATGAAGCAGACCGTAACGGTCGGCGCCGGCCAGACAGTGACCGCCAATTTCCAGATGCGTGGCGTCGTCACGACCCTCGCGCCCGTCGTCACGACCGCCACTGGTGAACAGCGCCGCGTCGAAGTCGGGAACGCGATCGCCCAGGTAGACGCGGCGAAAGTTGTCGAGACTCAGGCAGTCTCGAACGTTGCTGACGTGCTCGTGTCCAAGGCGCCGGGCGTCATGGTCATTCCCGGGACGCAGACGGGCGCGGGGATCCGCATCCGCGTCCGCGGCACGAGCTCACTCTCGTTGACCAACAACCCGATGTACGTCATCGACGGCGTGGTGGTCGAAGGCACGACCGGGTCGTCGACGCTCAGCGTCGGCGGCACGACCCCGAGTCGCGTCGGCGACCTGAATCCGGAGGAGATCGAGAACATCGAGATCGTCCGCGGACCGTCGGCGTCGACGCTGTACGGCACCAACGCCGCGAACGGCGTCATCGTGATTACGACGAAGCGCGGAATTGCCGGTCGTACCCAGTGGACGACCTACACCGAGCAGACCGCGATCACCGATCAGAACAACCATCCGACGGCCTTCCGCGGCTGGCGCACTGGCACGACTTCGACCACGAACTCCACCGCGTCCAACACGGTGCAGTGCTTCCTGAGTCAGGTCGCGGCCGGCCAGTGCACGCAGGACAGTGTCACGAGCTTCAACCTCTTCGAAGACGATGAGTCAACGCCGTTCGGGGTCGGTTATCGGTCGCAGTACGGCGTCCAGGTTCGCGGCGGCTCGGACCTCGTCCGCTACTTCGCGCACGGCGAATACGAGGATGAGGACGGCGTCACGAAGGTCCCTGACTTCGAGGAACAATACCTGTCGACGCGAAACCTCTCGTTGCTGCCGAAGCAGAAGAGCCCGAACCATCTGAACCGCATCACGGCGCGCACGAACCTGAACGTCACGCTGTCGCCCAAGGCGGATCTCGCCATCAGCGCGGGCTACATCTCGTCCGAGCTCAGACTTCCACAGAGCGACGACTCCGGCACGGACGGCATCGCCGCGAACGTCTACGGCGGCCCGGGACACAAGTACAACCTCAATCCTGCCGGCGACACGCTGTACGGCTGGCGGCAGTACACGCCACGCGATGTGTACCAGCAGGAGACCGTTCAGGACATCGAGCGTCTCATCAGCTCGGCGAGCGCGAACTGGCGGCCCACGGGATGGCTGTCGTTCCGCGGCAACGCTGGGCTGGATTACATCAACCGACTCGACTCGCAGATCTGCCGCTTCTCCAATTGCCCGGCCAACGGTGACAACAGGCTCGGATTCAAGCGCGACAATCGGTCGAACTTCTTCATCTACACCGTCGACGCGGCCGGAAGCGCGACCCGTCGATTCGGCGAGTCCATCGAATCTCGCACGACCGTCGGGCTCCAGTACTATCGCAACCTCTTCGACCGCAACGGAACGTTCGGGCGGACGCTCGCTCCTGGCGCGACGACGGTCACGGGCGCCGGCATCAAAGAAGCGGATGAAGCCACGACCGAGAGCCGCACGCTCGGCGGCTACCTCGAGGAGCACCTCTCGTTCAACGACCGCCTCTTCGTCACGGGCGCCGTCCGGTCCGATCGCAACAGCGCCTTCGGTGCCGACTTCGAGACCGTGTTCTATCCGAAGCTTGCCGTTTCGTGGGTCATCTCGGACGAGGCGTTCTTCCCGCAGGCGGGGTTCCTCAACCAGCTGCGGTTACGAAGCGCGTACGGTGCGTCGGGCGTGCAGCCGGGCACCACGGATGCCGTGCAGTTCTATTCTGCCACGACCGGGCGCGTGCAAGGGGAATCGGCCGACTTCACGGGTGTGGTCTTCACCGCGCTCGGCAACCGCGAGCTCAAGCCGGAGCGCTCCACGGAGCTGGAGCTCGGTATCGATGGGACGTTCCTCAACAGCCGCCTCACGACCGAGCTGACGTACTACAACAAAGTCTCGAAGGACGCGCTCGTCGAGCAGGTGCTACCGCCGTCGGTCGGTACGGGCAACACGGTGCGCTTCGTCAACGTCGGTGAAGTCCGCAACCGCGGCTTCGAGGCGCTGATCAACGCGCGAATCATCGAGCAGCGCGCGTTCGGCTGGGATGTGACGCTCAACGGCTCGACGAACGACAACGAGCTCGTGAGCCTCGGTGGCCTGCCGAACATCGTGATCTCGTCGACGCTCCAGAACCGCGAGGGCTACCCGCTCAATGGCTGGTGGTCGCGTCGCCTCGAGAGTTGGGAAGACAAGGACGGCAACGGCATCATCACGAACACCGGGTGCGGCACCACGAAGGCGAACAGCACCGCGGCGTGTGAGATCGTGGTCAGCGATACCAACGTCTTCAATGGCTACTCCTCACCGAGGGCCGAGGCCGCGTTCACGTCGGGCTTCGACTTCCTCAACCGGCGGCTCCGCCTGAGCGCGATGCTCGACTACAAGGGCGGGCACAAGGTCTACAACAACACGGAGCGCATCCGCTGCGCCAGTCGCTTCAACTGCGCGGGGCTCATCAGCCGCGATGCGTCGCTGTACCAGCAGGCGCGCACGGTCCTGGTGCGTGAGCACGCGAGCCGTTCCGTCGCGGGCTTCCTCGAAGACGGCGATTTCGTGCGGCTCCGCGAGATCTCGCTCTCCTACACAGCCCCGGCGTCGTTCGTCGGGAGGTATCTGCGTGGCAGCAACCTCGTCGCGACGGCGGCCGTTCGTAACATCGGGACGATCTGGACGAAGTATACGGGCGTGGATCCCGAGGCATTCGGAACGACCGGCGATGCGCCGTCCTCGTTCCAGGCCTTCGCTCCGCCGACCTATCTGTCCTTCCGTCTCAACCTTGGCTTCTGAGGAATAGACCCCGCATGATCGCATACATGACGAACCGGCCCTTCTGGGCGCGCCGTACCGTGGCGCTGGTCGCGGTGGCGGTGCTCTCCACTGTGGGCTGCCGCTCGACCGACGAGATTCTGGCGGTCGAGGACCCGGACATCATCAACCCTGGCAACGTCTCGACGGCGTCCGGCGCCAACGCTGTCCGCCTTGGCGCACTCGCGCGCCTGAACAGAGCAACGACTGGCGAAGAGAGCCTCTTCCTGCTCGGCGGGTTGTTCACGGACGAGTGGAACAACGGCGATTCGTTCATCGCCCGGCAGGAAATCGATCAGCGCGTCATCACGATCGAGAACAGCTTCCTGACGACGGCGAACCGGGCGCTCCATCGCGCCCGGCTGTCGGCGGAACAGGCGGTTGGGCTGCTCGACCAGTACGACCCGAACGCGCCGGCGGCGAACGTCGCCGAGATGTACTTCGTGCAGGCGTTCGTCGAGAACCTGATGGCCGAGCACTACTGCAACGGCATCATCTTCAGCTCGGTCGTGGATGGCGTAGAGGAGTACGGCTCGCCGATCACTACCACCGAGACGTTCCAGCGCGCACTCGCGCATGCCGACTCGGGGCTCGCCCTCATCACCGGGACGACCGCGGCCGACACGCGGGTGAGGAATGCGCTCCGTGTGCTCCGCGCCCGGATCCTGTTGAACCTCAATCGGCCCGCCGACGCGGCCGTGGGACTGTCGGCCGTGCCGACGAACTTCGTGTACCAGATGGCGCACGCGCAGACGGCGACGGATAACCAGATCTGGAATTTCAACAACTCGGCGCGTCGCTACAGCGTCAGCAATAACGAGGGCACGAACGGGCTGAACTTCGCGACCGCCAACGATCCGCGCATTCCAATCTGTCAGGGCGGCGATGCGACGTGCCGCACGATCGGTGTCACGTCGACGGTGCGCGATGACCTCACCACGCCGCTCTACATCCAGCGCATCTGGCCCACTCGCGAGAGCTCGGTTACGATCGTCAGCGGCATTGAGGCGCGGATGATCGAAGCGGAAGCACAGCTTCGGGCCGGACAGCCGGCGGCGGCGCTCGCAACGCTCAACGCCGCCCGTGCCACCGTTACCGGTCTCGCGGCGCTCACCGATGCCGGGACCGACGCGGCGCGAGTCGATCAGCTGTTCCGCGAGCGCGCGTTCTGGATGTTCTCGACGGGTCACCGCACGGGCGACCTTCGCCGGCTGATCCGCCAGTACAGTCGCACGGCGGCATCGGTCTTCCCGACGGGCCAGTGGCACAAGGGCGGCACCTACGGCGTCGACGTGACGGTGCCGATTCCGCAAGCCGAGCAGAACAACCCGAACGTCGGGAGCGGCAACCAGGCCTGCATCGATCGCAACGCCTAACAGCAGTGAAGCGCCGTTTGCTGTGAGCTGGAACTGGTAGCTGCAGAGTAACGGCAAGAACCCCCGGGGAGATCTCTCGATTCGAGTGACTCTCCGGGGGTTTCGTTTTCGTTAGGGGTCAGAGTCCTAACGCATCGTCTTGTTGCGTCGGCCCCGGTGCGTAGATGGACGCTTCGCTATCCGCACCGTTGGAAGGGGTGGTTACAACGATTGGAACGGGAACTCCGGAAAACGGCCGGATAAGCGGAACGGCGAACCGATGACGGAGGAGATGGACAGGATGAACGGGATGACGGCTCGGCCCTGACGCCTGCTCGCACAACGAGTTACGGCAAGAGGGGAACGGCCGCCCGGGACGCTACTCTCCCGACGGGTCGTTCCCGTCTGTTCATGGTTCCGGCGCCGGACGTCGGCCCTGACAGGCCGTCACTTTGTTCCATCCCGTCCATCCTGTCGTGCTGTTGGCAGTTCAGCAGTATCCGGCCTCGTCCTGTGGTTTCCGTTCAATCGTTGTAACCACCCCCCTTCACACTTCTGGGTCGGGAAGCGTCCGAACGTGCGTGCGTAGCCCGCAACGTGCAATCAAGCGGTCAGGATCAGAGTCATGATCGTCTGGCGGAGACGACGAAAAACGGCCGGATATTGCATCTGATTGCAGTATCCAGCCGTTTCCAGGTTGTTCGGGTTTGATCGTCGTTCTGACCTGTCGCGGCGAGCAACCTAACGCTTGACGGGGTCCGGCTCGTTCGTTGCGAGGATCGTCGCGTCGCGCGGATCGCGGCCCGGCGTGATCGACTCGAGCGAGAGCACGAGCGTGAACTTCGAGAACTTCGCACGAAGCTGGACCGGGTAGCGCGCCTCATCATCCGTGAACCAGACGAGCGCCTGCCCACCCTCCGAGAAGATGCCGCTGGTCCGGATCGACGGGTTCACGACGGTCGTCGCGAACGTGCCCGCTCCGACGCTGACCGTATCCCGTCGCACGCCTGTCAGGACGACCGGGTTGCGGTCGGGGCGGAAGTAGCGGTCGTGGCGGTGCGTCTCGCCGACACCGACCCGCGCCGCACGCACCGCATAGATGAAGGATCCATCATCGAGCGGATTGGCAACGCTGGCCTGCAGCGAGTCCCCGTTTTTGCTGTACGCGGGCTGCTCGGGATAGATCTCGTAGGTGGTCGTGCGACGATAGCGCCCTTCGGAGATCTGCTGGTGATGCCGCAAGGATGCGAGCGTCTCGACATCGATCCAGCTCTCATAGCGATCGCGCACGCGGAAGAACGGGATACCGCCGTCCAGCGTGAAGACCACGTGGTACGCCGGGCGACCCCGCACCATCTCGATCCCCTCGACGCGCATGCGCGCCGTACCCGCTCGGATCCCGCCTAACGTGGCGCGATAGGTGAGCTCCTCACCGACGCCGAACGGCACCGGCGCGAACGCGTAGCTCGCGGCGACCGGCTGAGCCGTGGCAACGGGCTGCGCCTGAGCCGGTGACGCCGTCATCGCGGCCGTCATCGTGGCGGCAATCGCCACCACCGACACCAGTTGTCTTGTCTTGCCTGATACCCGTCTCATTGCTGCTACTCCCATCAAGCGGCAACCGACGCCGCCATCAATGTCCATGTCGCATCGCTTCACGAACGTCGCGCCTTCATCACTCAACGCGCAGTCGGTTGCCGTTCTGGCTCACTGCCGGACTACGCCTCGGCGGCTGCGGCGGATTGTTGTGTTCTGCGTAACCCACGTATCTATTCGACGGACACATAAATCATGCATGACAGCGAATTTCATATGTGAAATACGTCGGCAAAAAAAGAGTTCCTACTTCAGCGAGCTGAGCACCTTCGCCAGGGCGAGTCGCTCAGTCGGATCCAGCGAAGCGGCGAACTCTTCCTGCACCTTCGCAACGGCCTCGGCGCCTGCCCGCGCTTTCTCCTCGCCGAGCGGCGTCAGCACGGCGCGTCGACTTCGCCGGTCCGCCGGATCGTCGACACGACGCACGAGTCCGTCTGCCTCCAGCCGATCCACGAGAGTCGTCATGTTCGACGCGACGCACTGCTGCTTCTCGGCCAGGATTCGCAGTGGAACTGGGTCGCCAGCGTCCCGGAGGTTCGATAGCACGTAGTACTTCGCGCCCGACAGTCCGACGTTCTTGAGCGCTTCCTCGAGCCGCTCGAGCTGAGCACGTCCGGCCTCGAGTAGCATGAAGAAGATCGGGTCAGCCGCAGTATTATTCACATGTGTACCTTACACACATTCACGCCAGCGCGCAAGTGCGTCGTGCGGATCGCCCGGCCAGCGCTCGTCAGGCCTCGCTTGGCGGTCCACCCTGGCTGAGCGCCCGTCCCGCGGCGAGGGCGTTTTCCACGAGCATGAGCCCCGATTCGCCGCTCCGGCGGACCATCTTGAGCAGCGTGTCCATGCTGGACACTTCCTCGAGCTGCTCACGGGCGAACCATTCCAGAAAATCGTGAGCGACGTAATCGCGCTCCGAGAACGCACGGTCGAGGAGTGCGTTGATCTGCTTGGTGACCGTGTGCTCCCACTCCAGCGCCAGCGAGACAGCCTCCTCCGCCGACGCGAAGGTATGCCGCGGAGCCGGAATCGCCGGGATCGCAACGTGCCCGCCCGCGTCGAGGATATACCGGACGAACTTCATCGCATGCTCTCGCTCCTCGTCCGCCTGCTTGAAGAAATGCTGGGTCAGCACCGGCAAGCCGGCGTCATCGAAGTACGCCGCGATGTTGACGTACTGAAGCGATGCCCCGAACTCGTGGCCAATCTGCTCATTCATCTGAGCGTTCATCGTTTCGCTGATCAGCATTCCGGTCCCCTGTGAGGTTGGCAGTGGTGAGCGCGCGAATTGCGACAATCTACGGTCCCTTGTTCCAGGCCACCCAAGCTCGGTCGAGGCATTGTAACAGCACCCGCTGAGACATTGCGGCAACGTCTGTTTCCGCTAGCTTGGTCAGCCCGAACAAATGCCGAAAATTCGGCGATACCTGCTCAACCTGTCGGAGGGAGCCATGTCCAGCACGTCCAATCCCGCCGGTTACCACAGCATTACGCCCGCGATCGTCGTTCGCGATGCAGCTGCTGCCATCGACTTCTACAAGCGCGCGTTCGGCGCTGAGGAGATCAATCGAATGGCGGGGCCGGACGGATCGATCATGCACGCCGAGATTCGAATCGGTGACTCACTCGTGATGCTCGGCGAAGAGAACGAGCAGTGGGGAACGCGCTCTCCCGCGAGCCTCGGTGGGGTTCACGGGTCGCTACACATCTATGTGGCCGACGTGGATGCTTCGTTCAACCGGGCGCTCGAGGCTGGGGCGAAGGTTCGTTACCCGCTCGAGGACGCGTTCTGGGGCGATCGGTACGGAAAGGTCACGGACCCGTTCGGCCACGAGTGGGGCATCGCGACGCGCGTGAAGAACCTCTCTCCTGCCGAGATGGAGGAAGCCGGGAAGGAGTGGATGGCGAAGGTCGCGCAGCAAACGGCCGGGGCCCAGGCGTGACCGTCGTAATTTAGGTAAGCCTAATTGGGGTCAGAACAAGGGGTCAGAACAAGGGGTCAGAACAAGGGGTCAGAGCAATTGCTCTGACCCCTTGGCAGCGGGCGGTGAACGAGGAAACGCTCGCGGCGTTCTGACCCCAACGCTACTGTACGCTCGCGATGAAGCCGGACGCCGCCGATTGGTTCACGAAATCGCGCACCTGCCCGTACACGGTTGCGTTCGCGTACAAGTCGCTGTGCTGCAGACAGGCCGTCTGCGTGTTCGTGGCTCCGGCCAGCAGTGTGCTCGATTGCGGGTTGATCACTTGGTCGCACGGCGACCACCAAGTGCCGTAGCTCGGACCATCCGGCGTCTCATCGCCCGCGTTCAGCGCGGTGAGGAACGCTGAGCCAGGGAGCATCTCGGTGCACGAAGTCTGCCGGAAAAGCCAAACACACGTGCTCGCGGTGTTGGTACCATGGTTGGATCCAGCGAGGGATACGAACGCGGATACTTTCCCAGCGCCAGCCAGGTTGCGGACGTAGTACCGAGCCGACATCGATCCCATGGAGTGGCTCACGATCGCAACCTTCGATGCCCCCGTCACGCTCAGGATGGAATCGACCTTGTCTTCGATTATCCCCGCCGTCGTGGCGTTGGACACGGCGGTGTTGTACGAGAAGCTGTGAAGCTGCGCGCTCGTCCACCCATCCGTCGTGAATCGCCCGATCATCGTGTTCCAGATATCACCGTTCGAATTCCACCCATGCACGAAGAGAATCGGCGTGCGCACAGGCGATGGAGGTGGGGGAGGAGGCGGCTTCGGCTTCCCGCCCTTGGCGAACGACGGGTCACTCGGGAACTCACTCGGCCCGGTCGGATCAGTGATGGATCCACAGGCGGCGAGTACAGACAAAGTAGTCGCGGCGAGAGAGCGGATCGCGAAGCGCATGGGAGACCTTCGGAGGAGGGCCTGTAAACGGCGAGACCGGCGCGCGAACATGCCGTGACCGGGTAAGCTTCGCAAGGCGAAGGTGCCAGAAATCGTAGTGCCGTTGGGGGTCCCATGAGGAAGCGGACGAGAATTCTCATCATCGTCGGGGCGGTGCTCGTCCTGCCGCTCGTCGCGCTCGTCGTTCTGCCGCTGGTCTTCCGCGACCGGATCGTCGCGCGGGTGAAGAGCGAAGTGAACAAGACGGTCGAGGCGCGGGTCGACTGGCGCTCAGCGGGGCTCACGCTCTTCCGCGACTTTCCCAACCTCACGCTACGACTGGATGACCTGAGCGTCGCGAACACCGGTCGGTTCGCCGGCGACACACTCGCGCGCGTGGCACAGCTCCAGGTCATGCTCGACCTTGGCAGCGTGGTGCGCAATCTCCGCCGAGGGACGCCGATCGTCGTGCGCTCCGTCGAGATCGAACGTCCGGTGCTGGCGCTCCGCGTGCTCGAGGATGGCACCGCGAATTGGGACATCACCAAGGAGACGCCGACGAGTGACCCGGCGGCGCGCCCGGTGACGGTCAGCCTCAAACAGCTCGACGTTCGAGGCGCCGCGATATCGCTCGACGACCGGCAGTCACGTCTTCATGCCTCGTTGACCGGGTTCCGGCAATCACTCGCTGGCGATTTCGCGGAGGATGTGTTCACCATCCAGACGCAAGCGCATGCCGACTCGGTGACGCTCAGCTTCGCCGGTATCCGGTACCTCAATCACGTCGCGCTCGACCTCACGGCGGCCGTCGATGCGGACATGCGCGTCAACAAGTTCACGTTCAGGCAGAACGAGGTCCGGCTCAACGACCTACGTCTCGGCTTCTCCGGGTCGACGACGCTCGCAGACGATCACGTCGCGCTCGATGTCGCCTTCAACGCCCCGCGCACCGAGTTCAAGCATATCCTGTCGCTGGTCCCGGCCATCTATGCCGAGGATTTCCAGACGCTCAGAACCTCCGGCGCTGTCGCTGTCTCCGGCAACATCAAAGGCAACTACAGCGAGCAGGCGCTTCCTTCGTTCGCCGTGAACGCGAAGGTGACCAACGGCGCGTTCCAGTATCCCGATCTTCCCCTCCCCGCGCGCGACATTGCGCTCGACCTCGGGGTCCGCAATCCCGGCGGCCACGTCGATAGCACGACGGTCCGGGTCGACCGCTTCCACGCGGTGATCGGCCGCAACCCCATCGACGGCGCACTGGTGCTCCGGACGCCCGTTTCGGATCCGGATGTCGACCTCCGCCTAACGGGCCAGCTCGACCTCGCCGACGTCCGCCGCACCGTCAAGCTCGACGGGGTGAACGAGCTGGCCGGACGCGTTGCCGCGGATGTCGCGGTGCGCACGCGGATGTCGTTCGTGGATCGCAAGCAATACGACCGGATCATGGCGCGCGGCAACGTGACCGTCCGCGATCTTGCGCTCAAGGCGGCGGACCTGCCCCACGCGCTCGAAGTCCAGGAGGCATCGCTCCAGCTCTCACCGGAGCGCGCCGATCTGCGGTCGCTCACCGGGCGGATCGGAAGTAGTGACGTCCGGCTTTCCGGCTATCTCGAGAACCTCGTGCCCTTCGCGCTCCGAGGCGACCCGCTCCGCGGTAGTGCGACGCTCGCCAGCCAACGGTTCAACCTCGACGAATGGCAGTCGGACGACGACAGCCTGGAGGTCATTCCCGTTCCGGCGAACATCGACGTCGTCTTTCGCGCAAACGTCGACGAGTTGACGTACAGCAAGCTCAAGCTGACTGACGCACGCGGCGGGATTCGCGTGAAAGACGAGCGCGCCACGCTCGACAGCTTCACCGTGCGTACGCTCGGTGGTGAGATCGCGGTCAGCGGATTCTACGAGACCACCGATGTCGCCCGGCCGACGTTCGACGTCGACTTCAGAATGAAGAACGTGGACATCCCCGCGGCGGTGGCTGGCCTGACGACCGTTCGAGTCCTCGCGCCCGTCGCTCGTTATGCTCGGGGGAACGTCTCGACCAATCTCAAGCTCGCGGGCGTCCTCGGGAAGGACATGACTCCGGTGTTCACCGTGCTCACTGGGCAAGGCGCGATTCGAACGTCGGAGCTCATGTTACAGGGTTTCCCGATAATGGTCAGGCTGGCCGACGTACTCAAGATCGATCGGCTCAGAAACCCGACGCTGGACACCCTTCGCGCGTCGTTGCGGATTCAGGACGGGCGTGTGCACGTGAACCCGTTCAACGTCCGCGTTGGGCAATCAAACCTGCGGGTGTCCGGTTCCCACGGCATCGACCAGACGCTGCAATACACGCTGAACCTTCGCGTTCCGCGGGCCGATCTCGGAGCCGACGCGAATCGCGTAATCACGAGTCTGATCTCGCGAGCCGGGAAAGCCGGCGTGGACCTCCAGACCGCCGAGGCGGTGGATCTCGAGATCAAGCTGGGCGGGACGCTGACGAGTCCGACGGTGCAGACGAACCTGGCCGACATCGTGGCGTCCGCGGGCGAGGGTGTGAAGGCAGCCGTTCGCCAGGAGATCGCTGAGCGAGTGGACTCGGTGAAAGCGAAGGCTGATTCGGCGGCTGACGCAGCGCGCGAGGAGGCGCAGCGGAAGGCGCAGGCAGAAGCTGCCCGCCTGATCACCGAGGCGGAGCAGCGCGCGGCGGAGATCCGTGCTGAAGCGCAGAAGCTGGCTGATCGCGTTAGGCAGGAAGGGAACGAGAGAGCGGACACCCTGGTCGCCCGGGCGACCAATCCGCTCGCCAAGGCCGCCGCCCGCGCCGCGGCAGATCGCCTACGGAAGGAAGCCGACAACCGCGCGAATCAGATCTTGAGCGAAGCCGACAAGCGCGCCAACGATCTGGTAGCCGAGGCACGGAAGAAAGCGGGCATCTCGTAAGCGGCTTGTCATTCCGAGCGCAGCGGCCGTCAGGCCGCGGAGTCGAGGAACCTGCTGTGATGGTCTCGTGGCCAGAATCGCCACTGGAGACGTTACAGAAGATTCCTCGACTCCGCCGCTTACGCGGCTCCGCTCGGAATGACAGCGGCGGTGGTCCTCGTTCGCGCGACCACTTGACAGTCTAGTGGTGCACCGTGATACTGGGGCCATCACTAGACTGCCCAGTGCACGCCCGAGCGATGACTCAGAACAACGCAACCTTTCTCACCGGGACCCTCGAGCTGATCGTGCTCCAGTTGCTCCAGGCCGAGCCGACCAATGGCTACGACCTCACCCTGCGCATCCAGGCGATCTCCAACGAGGTGCTGAACGTGAATGCCGGGTCGCTGTATCCGGCGCTGTATCGCCTCGAGCAGCGCGGATTACTGCGAGCGAGCTGGGCGACGTCGGAGAGCGGGCGGAAGACGAAGGTCTACTCGGTGACCGCGGCCGGGCGCCGGCACTTGAGTGAGCAGCGCGCGAGCTGGGAGCAGTTTTCCGGTGCGCTGGCGGCGATACTCCGCGTGACCTGATTGACACGAGCCGCGTAGCGGCGGAGGTTCGGCGGGTCGCGCTTCGCCTCGACCCTGCCCTCGTTCCCTTCCCCGCTCTCATGCGACGCTCCAACGTCGGTCGCCTCGCACTCGGCATCGCGCTGACCGTTTCCCTCACAGCACCGAACGCGAACGCGCAGTCGTCCCGAGTCAAAGCCCTCGTTGGCGGGACGCTGATCGACGGCTACGGCGGCACGCCGCTTCGGAATAGCGTGATCCTCATCGAGGGCGAGCGCATTCGTGCGGTAGGCCAGGTGGGGAGTCTGAGTATCCCCGCGGGCGCCGAGGTGATTTCGACCGAGGGGATGAGCGTGCTGCCGGGTCTGTGGGACATGCACGTGCACCTCATGATCAACGGTCACGGCGATTACGCGCACTGGGACAAGACGTACCCGTCGCTCTTCGAGTCTGTGATCATGCCGGCGTCGGCGAAGCAGCTTCTGCTCGCCGGCGTGACGAGTGCGCGCGACCTCGGCGGCCCGTTAGGCGCGAGTATCGCCGTCCGCGACGCGATCAACACGGGGAAGATCCCGGGACCAACGCTGTACGTCTCGGGACCGTTCATCCAACACGAGCCGTACCCCGGGACCGAGCTTTTTCGCTGGGGCGTGAAGGGCGAAGCCGATGCTCGGGAGAAGGTCCGCCGGCTCGCGCGTGGTGGGGTGAACGTCGTTAAGCTGATCGATCAGGATCAGATGACGATGGAGGAGGTCCGCGCCGTGGTGGACGAGGCGCACAAGGCGAACCTGCCGGTCATCGCGCACTCGCACCGCCCCGAGGAGATTCGTCGAGGGCTGGCCGCCGGCGTGGACGGCTTCGAGCACACGGGACTCGCTGCGGCCCCCGAATATCCTGAAGACATCATGGCGCTCTTGCGGGAGCGCACCGCACGTGGAGCGGCTGGCCCGTTCTTCTGGACGCCGACGATCGAGGGGTTGTTCAACTTCGAATATGTGCGCGACAACCCCGAGAAGCTGGATGACCCGGCGTGGCACGTCGGGCTTCCGGACTCCATCGTCGCCGACATCCGGCGGTCGCTCGCGCACCCCGATCAGCTCTCGTACTTCCAGATGACGCCGAGCCGGCGGCCGACGCTCGCGCGGAAGTTCCGGCAATTGCAGGAGTCGGGTGTCGTGCTCCTCATTGGGACGGACTCCGGGATCCCGATGAAGTTCCATTGTTGCTCCACCTGGAATGAGCTCGACGCGTGGGTCAACCGACTCGGCGTCGATCCCATGTTCGCTATTCGCGCGGCGACTTACTGGCCGGCGGTGGCGATGAAGGTGGATCGCGACGTCGGCACGGTGAGTCCGGGGAAGTACGCCGACATCATCGCGGTGCGCGGCGATGTGCTGCGCTACATCAACCTGTTACAGCGCGTCGACGTAGTCGTGAAGCGCGGCGTACGGTACAAGTAGACGCAGGGGGTTAGGCCCGCGCGGCGAGCCGCGCGACATACTCGCGCGTTTCTGCATCGAACCAAGGCGGCGTCCCCGCCGCCGCATTCTCCGTCGCCCGGGCCGTGCGGCTGGTGGCGGGAAGCACGGCGTGCACGCGCGGGTCGCTCACGATCCATTTGAGCAGGGCCTGGGGCCACGTGTGTACGTCGAACGAGGTTAGCGGTGCGAGGTCGCGCGCGGGCGGTGAACGGCGAACGAGGACGCCGGTGCCCAGCGGCTCCATGACGAGCACGCCGAGCCCAAGCTCCGCGGCGAGCGGGAGGACGTCACGCTCGACCGCGCGATCGACCGCGTTGTAGGGGATCTGGACCATCTGGATGCGGCCAGTCCGCATCACGGTCATGAGCTCACGGAACGCTGACTGCGAGTAGTGCGTGGCGCCGATCACCCGAGCGCAGCCGCTTGAGCGCAACTCCTCGAGCACCGGCAGGCGCTCGCGCCACGCGACGAGATTGTGGATCTGATAGATGTCCACCGTGCCACCATACCACGCGAGGGCGCGGCGGATCTGCTCCCTGCCCTCGCGCGCCGACGACGTCCATACCTTGTCGGCGACGATCGCGCTCTCCCGTCGCCCCTCCAGCCCTCGCGCGAGCACACGTTCGGCCTCACCGTACATCGGCGAGGTGTCGAAGAGCGTCGTGCCCGCTGCGAGCGCAGCGTGCACGATGCGGCAACGGTCTTCGACATCGCGCTCGCTTCGCACATCGAATGTGCGCCACGTTCCCATGCCGATGACCGGGACCTTGATGTCGCTCCGGCCGAGTGCTCTCTGCTCCATACGATGCGCGGGAAGGCCGACCGCTAAGGGTATCTCGACTCTCCGGTGTTTCTAGTCCAGACGTTGCAACTGACATCGGAGACGACACATGCTTTTTTTGAGATTTCACCGCGACCACGACGATGACGACCACGACGACAAAGGTGGTCTCCATCGCGACTTGCTCGAAACGGGCGCGGCCATGGATCGCCGTGGATGTTGCGCACCGCGGCTCGGCTCGGCGTGGCGCTTGGTGCCATCCCGCTCATCGGCTGCGCGGGCGACGGAGGCTCCATCACTGGCAGCGAGACCGACACCGGTGGTACCGGCGGCACCGGCGGCACCGGCGGCTCAGCGAACTGCGTGGCGAAGATTCCGGAGGAGACAGCGGGCCCGTATCCTGGCGACGGATCTAACGGACCGAACGCGCTCAGAACCACTGGCGTCGTTCGCAACGACCTCCGCTCGAGCTTCGGCGGATTGAGTGGCAGTGTGAGCGGAGTACTGCTCAATCTCGAGCTCACGATTGTGTCGGCGGCGAGCTGCACGCCGCTCGCGGATTACGCGGTGTACCTCTGGCATTGCGACGCCGCGGGCAATTACTCGCTCTACTCGAGCGGCTATCCGAACCAGAACTGGCTGCGGGGCGTGCAGGCGGCCGATGCGAGTGGCAAGGTGAAGTTCACGTCGATCTTCCCAGGCTGCTACTCGGGACGCTGGCCGCACATTCACTTCGAGGTCTACCAGAACCTCACCGCGGCGCAGTCGGTGTCGAACAAGATCGCGACGTCGCAGATCGCGCTGCCCAAGGCCTCGTGTGACGTCGTGTACGCGACGTCGGGCTACTCGTCGAGCGTGCGTAACCTGTCGCAGATCTCGCTGGCGACGGACAACGTCTTCAGCGACGGCGCGTCGCTCGAGCTCGCGACGGTGACCGGTGACGTGACGAACGGCATGACGGCTAGCCTCACTGTCGCTGTCTGAGCGCCTAACGACTGGAACGCCCGGCTCCGTCGGGCGTTCTGCGGCGGCTTCACCAGCGCCATGAGGGGCTGTGGCCGTCGGTGACGAGCAGGCGTCGGTCACTCCCATTCGCTCGAACGACGTAGATATCCGAGCGGCACGTAGGACAACTCGCCGATGAGAACGCGATCTCGTCGCCGCTGGGCGACCACGTAGGCCTCGCGTATCCGCCTGCGGCGGCAAGCGTGGTCAGCCCCGACCCATCGGCATTCGCGACGGCGACACTGCTATTGGGGTAGCAAAAGGCCCAGGCCCAGCCGCAGACGACGACCGCGATCCGGCGCCCGTCGGGGGACCAGGCGGGTTGGAAGTAGAAGACGCCATCGTTCGCGAAGAACGGCCCCTCGAGCAATGGCTGAATCCCCGAGCCGTCGGCGTTCATCACGTACAGATCAAAGAGGAAGTCGTACGCGCGAACGTCGCTCGTGAAGGCGATCCTGCTGCCGTCGGGCGACCAGGCGGGTGAGTCATGAAACCCGGCTTTGAAGCCGAGACGAACCAGGTTCGTCCCACCAGCGTCCACATTCGCGACGAGGATGCATCCCTGCCCGTCGTCGCATTGTCCGGCGAACGCGATCGTTCGCCCATCAGGTGACCACGCTGGTTGGCGCCCCGCGTTCGTCAGCCTAACGACATTCGAGCCGTCGGCGTCCATGATATGGATGCCGTGGGTCCCCGTGCCCCACGAGTCTTCGCCCACGCCTCGCGCGAACGCGATTCGCTGGCCGTCCGGCGACCATGCCGGATCCGCATCGCCCGGACCGTCGGACAACCGCACCACGCCGGCTCCGTCCGGGTTCATTCTGTAGATCCGGCCGTCGCGCACGAACGCGACGTCGGGGGTGGGCACGGGAGCGCAAGAGACCGCGAAGGCGATTGTGATCGTCGCCCCCGACACCACCTCGACTTGGCGCGTGAAACCGCCCGGCTGCACCGTGACAGTGCAGTTGGCCGCGACTGCCGAAACCGAGACGGTGTAGATGCCGGGCGTGACCACAACGCTCGCCGTGCCGCCGGGCGGCACGACGGTGGACGTGGTCGACGAGTTGCGTTCCAGTTCCACAACGTAGCCGTCCGGATCCGGGGGCGAGCCGGTGGTCACGTTGGTGATCTGGACTGTGCCCTTCGCGACACACGTGACTGCGAAATCGACCGCCGCCGTCGCCGGGACGGCGATGACGCGCTGCGGATTCGGCCCGGCCACCGTGCAGTTGTCGGCGATGTCATCCAGCCAGACGGCATACGACACTGGCCAAAGGCTGTCCAGCGTCGCCGAGCCGTTCGCCCCGATACGGAAGGCCCCAATCGCACCCCCGCCCACCGTGACGGTGTACCCGTCATCTAGGTCCGACCCGGTGGTCGAAGCGCTCACGCGGATGGCCGCGTTGGCCACTGCGTCGGGGCTAGTACCGTCGTGGCAACCCGTGGCGAGACCGATCAAGGCAATGCCGATGACAACGAGTCGGCGGCCTGTGGTATCGATTTGGTGAGGCATAGGTGCGTCTCCTGGCCTTCGCAGCGCTGCCGAGCCTTTCCTCTCCCGGTAGTATCGCGAACGCTGCCAGCAACAGATGCGCTCGGTTGCCGGCGAATCGGTTCTGTGGTGGTGCTCGCATCGCTGCACGCAACGGCGCCAATCGTCCGTGATCAACGCTAAGAGCAAACGCACCGACATCATCTTTCCTCC
>Ga0075421_100001033_pt1 | contig 31565 bp, 32 predicted proteins | sample SoiMetdeltSBSDD5_FD_75292 | JGI IMG/M metagenome (GOLD analysis project Ga0075421, IMG submission 75292) | Bulk soil microbial communities from a Populus tree surrounding site in Tennessee, USA - Soil MetaG P. deltoides SBSDD5 | ecosystem: Environmental > Terrestrial > Soil > Tree plantation... | reverse complement strand
GTGTGGAGGTTGCGGTAGAGCTGCAGGAAAACGTCCTGAGCGATCTCTTCCGCGCGCGAGCGGTCGGCGAAGAAGTTCCAGGCCAGGCTGTAGACCATGGCCTCGTGTCGCTCGATCAGCAGCGCGAACGCGTCGTGATCGCCTTCCCGCGCCCGGATGAACGGGGTGGGGAGCTCGATCGTCTGTGGCACGGTTGCCGTCATCCTGCGAGCTATATACGCAGGATTCCGGAAACGGGTGCAGAGAGGGTTGCGGAACGCGTCCAGTCGTGCGACCGTACGTCTCTCGAGGTCCGGAAAGTCCATTGGTCTCCTTCGTCCCGTCACGTCATGAGCTCGACGCGCTGCTGATGCCGCGTCAGGGCGATCTGCGCGAACAGCCCTACCGGTTGATTCTTCTGGCCATCGCCACGCGCGAGAAGAGTGGTGTCCTCACGCTGAAGCGGGGTGTGCTGGAAAAGGAGATCGTGTTCGATTCAGGCGCCGCGGTCGACTGCCATTCGAACATCGCAACGGAGACGCTCGGCCGCTTTCTCGTCTCCAGCGGCAAGATCTCCGAGACGCAATACCACGATGCGCTCTCGTCATCCGCGGCACGGGGAATGACTCTCGAGGAGTGGCTCACGCAGCGGACGATCATCGCGCCCGCCGAATTGAACCGCGCCGCGCAACAGAACCTCGGCCGCAAGTTGCTGGAGCCGTTCCACTGGACGCACGGCACCTGGCATTTTTCTCACGACGCACCGGCGGTGGAGATGCCCCACCGTGTCCGCGTTCCGCAACTCATCATCACCGGCATCGGGAAGGTCGAGCCCTCCGAAACGATCGAGTCCGCACTGCATGACGCCGGTGCGTTGCCTCTTTACGCGGGATCGTCGCCGTTGTTCGACGCGGCCGAGCTGCGGCTCTCCGACGAGCAGCGGCGGGTGCTCGCCGCCATTCGGGAAGGGACGTCGCTCGACGAGTTGCGCCTCGCCGCCGCGAGCACCGAGGATCTCGATCGATTTGTCTTCGCGGTGCTTCTTCTTGGCGTCGCTTCGCCGGAACGGTCCGCTCCGGAACCACCAGCCCCGCAGCCGGCTGTGGTCATCCCGCAGCAAACGCTCGCGCCGATCGCATCCGCGGATGAACTGAACGAATCTCGTCCGCAGGATTCGTTCGAAGCGCTCGGGCTCGACAGAAACGCGGGCGCGATGGAAATCGTTCGCGCGTTCCTTCGAACGGCAGAGCGTTTTCTTCCCACGCGATACGAAGACAACCTCCGCGAAAAGGCACAGGAGATCTTCCTCGCCTCTGCGCGCGCCTATGCCGAGTTGGCCGATCCCTCACGGCGTCAGGCGCTGATCGATCGTCACGCGCAGAAGCCCGACATCAAGCCCGCCGCGTCTCCCGCGCCGGCGGAGAAACCGCGCCGCACGATCATCGATCCGGAGGAGCTGTACCGGCAGGGTCGAGCCGCTGCAGCCGCGGGGAAGTTGCGCAACGCGCTCGGCTCCTTCGAGATGGCCGCGGAGTGTGACGCGCAGAATGGAACGTACGCGGCCGAAGTCGCGTATTGCCGGTTCCAGTTGCTCATCTCACCCGCGGCCACGACATTGAAAGCGCTCAAGAACGCGATCCGGATCGATCCACGCTGCGGCGTCGCCTATCTCTATCTCGGAAAGATTCAGGAGACGCTCGGGAACCATGTCGAGGCGGAGGCGTACCTCGGCCGCGCATCGATGCTGATGCAGCGGCCAAGGTTCTAAACCCGCGCTACAGCTTCGTGAGTTTCATCTCGAGAGACTTGAACCAGCGAGTGCCGTCGGGCGAGAACTCGCCGACCTCGGACCACTCGCCTTTCTCCGTGCGGGTGATCGTGAATCGAATCTTGCCCTGCGGAATGTCGAAGCCCCATTGCGCCGAGCCGTCGTCCTTCACTTCGAACCACGCATCGACATAACCTCTCTGCGCCGTCCACGCGTTGAAGTGATACTTCTTCCCCTGCTCGTCGTACCAGATGACGCCGAAGGCGTCGTGAACGACGTCACCAGCCGTACCGTCCGCGAGCTTCTTCTTGCCGAGGCCTTCGACGACCAGAATCTTGCCTCCCTGCCTCGACTGCACTCGCTCCGTCTGAAGGGCCATCTCACCCTTGCCCGGCCCACTCTGGACCGAGGCTTCGCCCTTCCACTCCCCGACCAGCCAGTCGAGCTTGCGCATCTCGTCGCCGGCATACAGCGGCACCACCGCGAGCGCGACCAGGAACACAAATGCGATTCGAATTTTCATCACTGCCTCCTACGCGCACCAATGTAGGGATGCGTCGCGAAACGAAGCAGTGGCCGGTGTCAGCGCGGAGGCATGACGAACGTCATGACGCGGCCGCCGGAACGCCGCCGTCTCGGCGGCTGAGCAGGCGCCGTCCTCGGCGCTCCGCTCTCGCGAGAACGGCGGCGAGGACGCCGCCTACTCAGCCGGCGGGGACGCCGGCGTTCCGCGAGTAGGCGACGCGATCAGTGCGCCGCCACAGGCATGTCGAGGCGTCGGTAGCGCTTCGTTCCCGGCAGGCAGCTCTTGTGCGTCACGTGATGCAGGTACTCGTCGCGGAACTTCTTCACCGACGAGATCACTGGACCGATCGCCGCGTCGCCGAGGGCGCAGAGCGACTTGCCGCCGATGTTGTCCGCCATGTCGAGCAGCAGGTCCGCATCCTGCTGGCGTCCCTCCCCGCGCTCGAGGCGGTCGAGGATCGACTCCAGCCAGTTCGTTCCCTCGCGGCAGGGCGTGCACTGGCCGCACGACTCGTGCGCGAAGAACCTCGCCAGACGCCACACCGCGTCGACGATGCACACCGTCTCGTCGAGCACGATGATGCCGGCCGAGCCGAGCATCGAGCCCGCTTTCATCACGGCATCGAAGTTGAGCGGAAGATCGATCTCGTCCGGCGTGAGCATCGGCGCCGAAGCGCCGCCCGGGATGACCGCCTTCAACTTGCGATCGCCGGTGATGCCGCCGCAGTGGTCGTAGATCAACTCCTTGAGCGTGATCCCCATCGGGAACTCGTACACACCGGGCTTCTTCACCTTGCCGGAGACGCAGTAGAGCTTCGGGCCGGTGTTCTTCGGCGTGCCGAACGACTTGAACCAGTCGGCGCCGTTCTGGACGATCAGCGGGACGCAGGCCAGCGTCTCGACGTTCTGCACGACCGTCGGTCCGCCGAACACGCCGACGACCGCCGGGAACGGAGGCTTGACGCGCGGCTCGCCGCGGTGGCCTTCCACCGACTCGATGAGCCCCGTCTCCTCGCCGCAGATGTACGCGCCCGCGCCGCGATGCACGGTGATGTCGAAGTCGAAGCCGCTGCCGAAGATGTTCTTGCCGAGGAAGCCTTTCTCGCGCGCTTCCTCCAGCGCTTTCACCAGCACGGTGGCGCCGTAGTGGAACTCGCCGCGAATGTAGATGTACGCCATCGGATTCGAGCCGATCGCGTAGGCGCAGATGATCATCCCTTCGATGAGGAGGTGCGGATCTTTCTCGATGATGACGCGGTCTTTGAACGTTCCCGGCTCCGCCTCGTCGGCATTGCAGAGCAGGTACGTCGGGCGCGGCGCGTTGCGCGGAACGAATCCCCACTTCATCCCCGTCGGGAATCCCGCGCCGCCGCGGCCGCGGAGCTCGGAGTCTTTGACGAGCTGGATGATGTCTTCCCACTTCATGCCCAGCGCTTTCCGCGCGGACTCGTAGCCGCCGCCGGCAACGTAAGTGTCGATCGAAGCGGAGTTCGGCTTGTCGATGTTCGCGGTGAGGACTTTGATCGGTTCCATATCGAGTCTTCGAGTCGACGAGTCTTCTAGTCTTCGAGCTTGACGACTCGACGACTCGGAGACTCGACTACTTCAACTTCTCCAGCAGAGCGTCCATCCGCTCCACATTCATGTTCTCGTGATAGTCGTTGTTGATCTGCACGACCGGAGCGGTGCCGCAGGATCCGAGGCATTCCACTTCGAGGACGGTGAAGCGGCCGTCCTTCGTCGTCTCGTGCGGTTGGACCTGCAGGCGATCACAGAGATGCTCGTAGATGTCGTACGCGTTCGAGACCATGCAGCTCAGGTTCGTGCAGACGCGCAGGCGATACTTCCCGACAGGCTTCTGGTCGTACATGTCGTAGAACGACACGACGCCGAACACGGTCGCCGGCGACAGATCGAGCAGACCGCCCACGTAGTGCACAGCTTCGGGGGAAATCCAGCCCCACGTCTCCTGAACGAGATGAAGCGTCGGCAACAACGCGGCTTCCTTCGTCGGATACCGCGTCAGGATGTACTCGAACCGCTTCTTCACATCCTCGGGGAACTCGACGCTCTTCTGCGAATCGGGGAAGCGCTCTTTTGCGTAAGGGTTGTCGGGATGGAGGTCGGCCATGTCTACTTCCAGGTATTACTTCCAATCAAAGGCTTTTTTCTTCCAAACGTAGACGTAGCCCACGGCGAGAAGAAGGATGAACAGCAGCATTTCACCGAAGACGAACCACGCCAGCGCGCTCGAGGTGCGGGTTGCGTCGCGGTAGATGACCGCCCACGGGTAGAGGAATGCCGCTTCGATGTCGAACAGGATGAACAGCATCGCGATCTGGTAGAAGCGAACGTTCACGCGCTTGCGGTTCTCGTCGATGAGCGGTACTCCGCTCTCGTAAGGGCCGAGTTTCGCGGGGTTCCGCTGGTGGCGGCCGAGGATCCAGTTCAGCCCGAGGAACACCGCGCCGAGGACTCCGGCGACGACGAGCATGAGCAGGATGGGGATGTAACTGTCGGTCATAAGAACGAGGTCGAAATTCGGCCGGCATCCTACAAGGATGAGTGACGAGGAAGCAAACGAGTTGGCGGATGAACGCCGTTCTAACGTGTTTCTAACCTCTCACTGCTCGACCGCGCACCGCGGCGGTACGACGTTCGCGGCATGCGAACGCTGCTCATGGTCCTGCTCGTCGTCTTCGCCGCCTGCTCGAAGCCCGCACAGAAGATCGTCCAGGCTCCTCCCTCACCCTGGAAACCGCCGCAGCTGGCACGCTTCAGGCCGATGCAAGTGCCGCCGGAAAATCCGCTGACGCGCGAGAAGGTCGAGCTCGGACGCAAGCTGTTCTCTGATCCGCGCCTGAGCGCCGACGGCTCCCGGACGTGCGCGGGATGTCACGAGCCGAAGTATGGATTCACCATCGGCGCAATTGATGGTCGGGCGTGCGCGTCGCTGATCAACGTCGGCTATGCGCAGGGCTTCTTCGGAGAGGACGCACCGATCCCGCTGGAGAGAGCGGTGCAAGGGATGTGGCAGTTCGCGATGGTGCGGAAGGACGGGCCGACGCTGGACGAAGTGGCAGCGCGGTTCGGACCGGACGTCACGCCGCAGAAGGTCACGGACGCGCTCGCGTCGTACCTCCGCACGCTCGTTCCGGTGAATGCACCGTGGGTTCGCTTTCACGACGGCGACGCAACAGCGCTTTCGGAGAAGGCGCGTCGCGGCTACGAAGTCTTCGACCGCAAGGCTCGCTGCACGAACTGTCACAACGGAGTGTTGTTGACGGATCGGTTGCGTCACGACATCGGCACGGGCAGTCCGTACAAAACACCGACGCTGCTCAACATCGGAAAGTCCATGCCGTACTTTCACGACCACCGCGTCGCAAAGCTCGAGGAAGCCGTCGATCGGATGCTCGCCGGCGGATTCAAGACGAAGTCACCGGATCCGCAATTGCGACCGGTGACTCTGACACCCGAGGAACGCGAGCTGCTGCTGGCGTTCCTGCGGGAGCTGGATGCGGATGTGATGTAGCGCCGGCATCTCTGCCGGCGCCAGCTACTCCACAGACACCAACTGCAGCGCCTTCATCCCGTCGCGCTCGACGACCTTGCCCTTGGCGGTCACTTTCTTTCCGGCCTTGCCGGCAATCTTCTCTTTGACCGCGGTGGGTTTCTCGTTCACGAGCAGATAGAGCGTTCCATCCTCGGCGAGGAAGCCGGCCGGAACGTCGCGGCTGATGCAGGCGTTCGAGCAGCCCGCGTGTTCTTCGCCTTTGGCGCCGCGGCTGGTGTAGCAGTGCAGGTCGACGATCTCGCCAGCGAGGGTGACGGCCTCGTCGGCGGCGCGCGCGCTGAACGCGAGCAGGAGCAGGAGGAAAGCGAGTGCGATTGGTCGTTTCATGGCTGCAATGTGCGTTCGTTCACGGTTTTGCGTCCATTAGAAACGCGTTAGATGGGCGTACGATGCCCGCTTGATGGACATCATCCGCTTCGGACGCTTCGCGCTGGACGCGCGAACCGAGGAGTTGCGCCGCGACGGCGAGGTAGTGCCGCTCCCGCGGCAACCCTTCCGTCTCCTGCTCGCGCTCGCGCGCCGGCCGGGCGAGCTGGTCACACGCGAGGAGTTGCGGCAGCATGTTTGGGTGGATGGGACGTTCGTCGACTTCGAGCGCGGCCTGAACTTCTGCGTCCTGCAAGCGCGCACGGCCCTCGGCGACGACGCGAAGAATCCACAATTCATCGAGACGCTGCCTAAGCGGGGATATCGGTTCGTTGGAACGATCGACGCTCCGCAATCGCCTAACAGAAGCGGTCTGAGAGCCCGCCGCTCCACATGGATCGTGATGGCGGCGGCGCTGCTCCTCGTGCTCCTGGCGGCAGCAGGACAACGGCGAGAGGTGCAGACGTCGAAGACGATGATCGCTGTCCTTCCTTTCGAAGGGGCCGCTCCGTTCGCGGATGGGATGACCGAGGAGTTGATCACGCATCTCGGCGCCCTCCAGCCGCAACGGCTCGGCGTGATCGCGCGTACGTCGATTCTCACCTACCGCGACACGAAAAAAAGCATCCGCGACATCGGCGGCGAGCTCGGAGTCGCGTACGTCGTCGAAGGGAGCGTCCGCCGCGAGGGCGGTCGCATTCGCGTGACAGCCCAGCTCATCGACACGAGCGATCAGACGCAGGTGTGGAACGAGTCCTTCGACCGCAACGGATCCGGCGCTCTGGCGATCCAACGAGACATCGCGGAGAAGATCGCGGGAGCGCTGCGCATCGCCTTGATCCCCGACGACACGCTCACAGCACGGAGCCCCGCGGCGCACGAGGCCTACCTCCGCGGCCGGCGGCTCTGGCACGAGAAGAAGACACCGGCAATCGAGGAGAGCGTGCGCGAGCTGCGCGAGGCAGTGCGCATCGAGCCGACATTCGTGCTCGCGCGGGTTGGACTTGCGGAGTCGGTGCACATGCTGGCCATGCGCGAGCGCATCGAGCCGCGCGTGGCGGGCGAGGAGATCCGCGGCGCGAGCGATGCCGCGCTGCAACTTGCGCCTCGCCTGGCGCAGTCGCACGGCATCACGGCCATGCATCGCTTCTGGTACGCGTGGGACTGGAACGCCGCTGAGGAGAGTTACCGCCAGGCGATCCGCCTGAACCCGAACGAGGTCGGCGCGCTGCACGATCACGCCTGGCTGCTCATCTCACGCGGCGCGTTCGATGAGGGCATCGCCGAGATGCGCCGGGCACAGGAGCTGGATCCCGTGTCGCCGCGCGCGAACATGCACGTTGCGTGGGCGTACATCTACACGCGCCGCTACGACGACGCGGTCCGCGAGTCACGGCGTGCGCTGGCGCTCTCGCCCACTTACGAAGAGGCGCTGCGCTGCATCGAGCACGCGGAGACGTATGCGGCTGGGAAACGTCCTGCGCCACCGGCGACCATCGACGAAGACAACCCCTACGATGCGGCAGTGGCGTACGCCCTGCGCGGCGACCGCGAAAACGCAATGAAGTGGCTCGCAAAAGCGAAGGCGCAGCGCAATCTCTCGTTTCCGCTCGCGGGAGTGGATCCGAAGCTCGACTCTCTGAACGGAGATCCGCGCTTCGACGAGATGTTGAGGAGTGTCGGCCTCAGGCGACAGACTCGGTCAAATACGTCATCGCCGTCTCGCGCGAGTCGAAGATCTTGAAGACCGTGTCGAGCTTCGTGATCTTCAGCAGCGCCAGGATGCGGTGCGACGGCTTGACCAGCGCCATCTTGCGCTGACGGTCCTCGAACTTCTGCAGATAGCCGATCAACTCACCCAGACCCGTCGAGTCCATGTAGTTGATCGCCTCGAAGTTGATCATCACCGGACCGGTCTCGTCGTTCAGCACCTTCTCGAGGTAGCTGGAGAACTCGCGCGCGCTCTCGCCGAGCTTGATCACGCCCTGGATGTCGAGGACGGTGACGTCGTTGACCCGATTCTTGATGATATTCATGAACGGGCCGAAGTGTATCAGACCGGCCCCGCGATCAACGTTCTTCGTTCTTGCGCCCGATCCGGTCGGTGAACAGCGACACGATCGCGAGGACCAGCGCGCCGAGAATGGCCCAGCCGAAGCCCTCGATTCCGAATCCCGGCACGAGCCACGCGGTCAGCTCGAGCATGATCGCGTTGAGCACCAACAGAAACAAGCCGAGGGTGATGACGGTGATCGGAAGGGTGATGAACCAGAGAACGGGACGCACGATCGCATTGAGCAGCCCCAGCACCGCCGCCGCGATCGCGAGCGACACCCAGCCGTCGTACACGTAGCCGGGGACGACCTTCACCACCAGGAGCAGCGCGAGCGTGTTGATGATCCAGCGAATGAGGAGTCTCATGATTTCTCCAACGACTTCTCTAACGACTTCTCTATAAGGATCTTCCGCGCCGCCAGTTCATCCATGAACGCGTCCGGCGGAATGCACTTTTCCTGCGGCAAGGCGCCCTTCGACGTCGTCTGATTGCGGGCCATCATCAACGCGACGATCGACGCCGGGAACGCGGTCGTGCGCATCATCGCGGAGAGACCGGTCTCGGGATCCTGGCGGTCGATGATGTCGTAGCGGAGGCGCTTGCCGCCGCCGGTCATTTCGACTCGCACGAGCACCGCGTCCGGCTCGTCGTGCGGGAGGTTCTTCACGAGCAGTTCGCCGAGGACCCGACGCGGCTTCACCTGCGCGCCGTCGACGTCGATCGGCTTCGAGTCGCAGAGTCCGAGGTCGATCATCGCCTTGAATTTCGCGCAGTGGCCCGGATAGCGGATCGTCTTGTAATCGAGATCGCGCACCTTGCCGAGGAACGTCTCCACGAGCGTCGACGTGCCGCCCGAGGTCTGGAACGCTTCCATCTTCCCGAACGGCTCGGGGAACGTCAGCGACTCGAGCTCGGTCATCGAATCGACGGTCGTGATCTTCCCGTCGCGGATGATGCGCGCCGGCTCGATGTACTCGTTGATCAGACCTTCGACGGAGAAAACGAGCTGGTAGTCGAGCGGGGGCTTCGGCGTCTGCGGCAAACCGCCGACTCGAATGTGAACTTCGTCGATCTTCTCGAACTGCTGCGCCGCGTGCGCAACCAGCACCGCGACCATTCCGGGCGCGAGTCCGCAATCCGGGATGATGTTGATCCCCGCCGCGCGCGCCTCGGCATCGAGCGCGAGCTCCGCGTCGACGACGTCATTGTTCCCGCCGAGATCGCAGAAATGCGTGCGCGCCTCGATGGCTGCGCGCGCGAGCTTCTCGTTCAGCCAGTAGTTCACGCAACTGATCGCCGAGGCGTGACCGCGCATCAACTCCACGACCGCCGCGTGATCGTTGCAGTCGATCCGCGCCGCGCGGACTTTCTGCGGATAGCGATTCGCGATCGCCTCCGCCTTCGACAATTCCGAGTCGGCGACGGTGACGCCGTCGACGTCAGGTTGAGAAACGAGATCGTGGACCGCGCCGAGACCCATGCGGCCGGCGCCCAGAACGAGCATTCGCATAACGGGCGCGGATTGTACTCGGAGCGCCGGCGTCCCGCCGGCTGATGTGGCGGCGTCCCGCGCCGCCACTCCGGGTGGGCGGGCGGTTGTCGCGCTGAGGCGCGTCCCCCGGGCGGCGAGACGCCGCCCGCTCAGCCGCCGAGACGGCGGCGCTCCACTACAAGTACTGCTCGATCGCCGAGAGGAACGTCTTCACGTCGATCGGCTTCGAGATGTATCCGTCGCAGCCCGCTTCGAGAAAGCGATCGCGGTCCCCGCGCATCGCGTGTGCGGTCAGCGCGAGGATCGGGATGCGCGAGGTGCGCGTGTCCGCCTTCATGGCACGGACGACCGAGAGGCCGTCCATGCCCGGAAGGTGAATGTCCATGAGAATCAGATCCGGCGCGGCGCCTTCGCGCGTGAGCGCCAGCGCTTCCTCGCCGCTGGTCGCCTTCACGATGTCGTAGCCTCCCTCTTCGAGGAGAAACTCGACGAGCTGCATGTTCATGTCGTTGTCTTCAACGACCAGAATCTTCCGCGCGGTCATTCAGGATCGCTGAAGTGTAACCCTAACCTCGACCCGGAGGCGCGGCCTGCGGCGCGGTCTGCGTCTGCGGTGATGGCGTCGGAACGCTGGGCGCCGGCGGGAAGAACTGCGGATCGAGATCCACCTTCGCGGCCGCCTGCAGCTTCTTCACTTCCTCCTGCGCGATCTGGTTTTGCACCTGCTGCTGCAGCATCGGACGCATGTCCTCGAGCGTCGGCGGAGCGACGCTGAAGATGTGGATGCCGAACTGCGTCTTCACCGGATCGCTGATCTGTCCCGGCTTGAGCTTCGTCACGACGCTCGACACCTCGGGCGGCAACATCTCCGCGCGCAAAGGTCCGAGGGAGCCGCCGCGTTGACCGCTTTCCTGATCGTCCGATTCCGCGCGCGCGGTGCTCGCGAAGTCCGCGCCGCCGCGAAGACGCGCGACCAGCGCGTTCGCTTTGCTCGTCGCGGCCTCGCCCGAGGGCGGCTTGCCCTTCCCGCGCGGCGGGATCATCCCGCCCTCGTACGCGACGACGATGTGTCGCAGCGAGAGCGAGCTTCCCTTCTCTTTCTCGTACAGCGCCTGGATCTGCTTCTCCGAGCGTTCCTCGACGATCTTCTGCAGCGCGCGCGTGGCGGTGAGCTGCGTCTTCAGCAGCGCGAACTGCGCGACGAGCTCCGCATCCTTGTCGAGACCGGTGCGGTGCGCTTCCTGCGCGAGCGCCTTCATACGGACGATCTCATTCGCGAGCTCGCGCTTGCCGGCCGGGCTGGCGAGCATCGCACGCTGCTGTTCCGGCACCGCGCTCATGAAAGCGTTGAACTCCGCTTCCGTGACCGGTTCACCGTTCACGCGCATGACGACCTTGCCGCTCGTTTTCGCGGACTCGGAATCGCTCTTGGATGTGCTGAATGGGTTCGAGGGTGTGCCGGGAAGATCGGGACGCATCTTCGCCAATCCGAACGTGACTGCGGCGATGATCAGGACGGTGGCGATGGCAATGACTATGTCTTTTCTCACGAATTCCTTTCGCGCGATGGTCCTTGGACTTCATCGCGTCACGCGCGTTGACGCTCCTCACCTCCGTGAGTATGCTGCGCGCTTGTGAAATCTTTCACGGACTTGTCTGTGGAACTTTCGCATTTGCCCCGCAGGCCAGCCCGCGTGTCAGGCGCTCAATCTGCATCGACAAAGCACCTTATATGGCTAAAGTTACCATCGACGGAATCGAAGTCGAAGTCCAGGATGGCATCAACGCGATCGAAGCCGCGAAAGCGGCCGACGTTCACGTCCCTCACTTTTGCTATCACCCCTCCCTCAGCGTGGTCGGCCAGTGTCGCATGTGCCTCGTCGAAGTCGAGGGAATGCCGAAGCTGCAGGCCGGGTGCGCGACCCCGGTCAAGGACGGGATGAAGATCTACGTCTGGAACGACAAAGTCGACAAGGCGCGCAAGGGGCAGATGGAGTTCCTGCTCATCAACCATCCGCTGGACTGTCCGATCTGCGACAAGGCCGGCGAGTGCCCGCTGCAGGACTACTCGTTCAACTACGGCTCGGTCACTTCGCGTTATGGCGAGGTCAAGCGCACCTACCCCGGCATGGACCGTACGGCCATCGGGCCGCACGTGATCCAGAACATGAATCGCTGCATCCACTGCACGCGATGCATCCGCTTCACGCAGGAGATCACGGAGACGAGCGAGCTCGCGTTCTTCAAACGCGGCGCGTCCACCGAGGTCGGCGTGTTCCCGGGAACGCCGCTCGACAACTGGATGAGCGCGTGCGTGACCGACATCTGCCCGACGGGCGCGCTGACACCGCGCGAGTTCCGCTTCGAGTCGCGCGTGTGGAACCTCAGCTCCACCGAGTCCATCTGCAACGGCTGCGACGTCGGCTGCAATCTGTTCATCGGACACCGCAACGGACAGGTCTACCGCTACCGTCCGCGCGTGAATCCCGAGGTCAACGATCATTGGTTGTGTGACTACGGCCGCTTCTCCTACGAACAGTACGAAACGGACCGCGTGGTAGTTCCGAAGGTGCGCACCGAGGACGATTACCTTGGCATCTCGACGTGGGAAGAGGCGCTCGACAGCATCGAGACCGCCGTCCGCGCCGCGAAGAAAGTCGCCGCGATCGCATCCGCGCACATGACGAACGAAGAAGCGTCGATGGCGAAAACGCTCTTCGAGCGTTTGAACGCCAGCGTCGGCGTGATGGTCGATCCGATCGGGCCGATCAGGATGAAATCGCGCACGGAGTGGATCCTCGGCGAGCAGGGCGCGCCGAACTATAGGGGCGTGACCGCGGTCCTCGGAAATGCGTCCGTCGAAGATCTTTTGACCAAAGGCGCCGACGGCATCGACGTCCTCTACATCTGCGACGCGAAGTTCAGCGAGCGCGCGAAAGATCCCGCGGTCGTCGCGAACCTCCGCAAGGCGAAGTTCCTCATCGTGCATTCGTGGGATGCGAACCATCCGCTGACCGAGGTCGCGGACGTGCTCATCCCCGGCGCGATCCACGCGGAGAAGGAAGGCACGTTCACGAACCTGCAGGGACGCGAGCAGAGCATCCATCAGGCGTTCGCGCCGAAGGGACAGGCCGAGACCGACTACGAGGCGCTCCGCCGCGTCGGCGCGCGTCTCTTCCCCGACGACGACGCGTTCCAGACACTCCCGGAGCTCGCGGAGGTCACGGCGTAAATGGCCTTCGACACCACCGACATCCTGCTCTCGATCCTCAAGATCGCGATCATCCTCGGGATCTGGCTGAACATCACGCCGATCATGGTGTGGGTCGAGCGCCGCGGCAGCGCGCTCATTCAGGATCGGCCGGGACCGAACCGCGTCGGACCCTTCGGACTTCTGCAGTCGTTCGCCGACGCGCTGAAGTTCCTCATGAAGGAAGACATCGTGCCCGCGCAGGCGCACCGGCTGCTGTACACGCTCGCGCCGACGTTCGGACTCTTCCCCGCGCTGACAACCATTGCGGTGGTTCCGTGGGGCCGCGGATTCACGATCCCGGAGATGACGCTCTTCGGCCGCACGTTGTTCGAGGGCGGCCGCTGGTTCGAGCCGGTCGTCGCGGACGTGAGCGCGGGCATCCTGGTCGTGTTCGCTCTGGCTTCGCTCAGCGTCTACGGCATCACCATCGCGGGATGGGCGTCGTCGAACAAATACTCGATGTTCGGCGCGATCCGCGCCTCGGCGCAGATGATCTCGTACGAGCTCGCGCTGACGCTGGCCGCGGTGAGCGTGCTGCTGGCGACGGGATCGCTGAAGCTGACCGACGTCGTCGCGCACCAGACCGGCTACTTCGTTCTCTTCGATGCCCTCAAAGTCCCGGCGTGGAACGTCTTTTCGCCGGCGATGTGGCTCAGCTTCATCGTGTTCTCCGTCTCGGCATTCGCGGAGACGAACCGTCTGCCGTTCGACTTCGCGGAAGCGGAGGCCGAACTGGTGGCGGGCTACCACACTGAATATTCGTCGATGAAGTTCGCGCTGTTCTTCATGGCCGAGTACATGGCCATGGGAACGATGGCCGCGCTCGTGACGACGCTCTATCTCGGCGGATGGGACATCCCCTGGTACAACGAGCCGGCGACGTTCGTGGGCTTCCTGCTCTCGTTCCTCGCCTTCCTGGCGAAGTGGGGATTCCTGATGTTCATCTTCGTCTGGGTGCGCTGGACGATCCCCCGCCTCAAGTACGACATCCTGATGCGCATCGGCTGGAAGCTGTTCCTGCCGCTGGCGTTCCTGAACATCGTGATCGTGGCCGCGTTCGTCGCGGCCAGGTGGATTTAATGGAGTCGACAGTTAACAGTTGGCAGTTGACAGGAAACCGCCGCCCGACCACGGGTGGAAGGGTTTCTCCTGTCAACTGCAAACTGCCAACTGCCAACTGATCTATGGTCGAATTCACCATCTTCTTCCTCTTCGCCGCGATCGCCGTGATCTTCGCGCTGGTGGTCGTGCTGCACCGGAACCCGGTGGTCGGCGCGCTCTCGCTGGTGGCGTCGTTCTTCGCACTGGCGGTGATGTACGTGCTGCTCGACGCACCGTTCCTCGCGGCGCTGCAGGTCATCGTCTACGCCGGCGCGATCATGGTGCTGTTCCTGTTCGTGATCATGCTGTTGAACCTGCAGCACGTCGCGGAGCCCTCGACGCGCCCGATCCAACAGTTCCTCGGTTACACGAGCTGCTCCGCGTTCGGAATCGGTCTCGTGTACTTCATCATCAAGTACGTGGTCCTCGGCCCGCCGACCGCGGAGTTCAAAGCGACGGCGTACGACATCGGCGTGCGGATGTTCGAGGCGTACATCTTCCCGTTCGAGATGGTCTCCATCCTCCTGCTCGCCGCGATCGTCGGCGCTCTGCTGCTCAGCGGGCGCACGCGGCCGTCCGAGGTGACGAAGTGATCCCGACGCAGTGGTTTCTGATCCTCAGCGCGATCCTGTTCACGATCGGCGTCATGGGCGTGCTCACGCGCAGGAACGGCATCACCATCTTCATGTCCATCGAGCTGATGGTGAACGCGGTGAACCTCACGTTCCTCGCCTACGCCAAGCAATTCGGGCAGGCTCACGGACTCATCTTCGTCTTTTTCATCATGGCCATCGCCGCCGCGGAAGCCGCGGTCGGTCTGGCGATTTTCATTTCGTTGTTCCACCACCGAGACACGATCGACGTGGACGAAGCCAACCTGATGCATTGGTAATAGCCCCCGGCTTCAGCCGGGGGTGGCTTGTTTGTCGCACTGTTCAGGCACTAGGAGCCTGAACGATGGACAAAACAGAAAAGCTCATTGACTGGGAAGAGGACGAACGGAAGGACCGCAATCGGAACGGGTTGCGCGACGACATCGAGCCGCCCACGGTCGACATCTCGGCCAGCGCCTCGAAACTGTCGCACCGGCTGCGGAACGACCCGCTCGCCGATCCGACGATCACCGCCGGCGACCTCGACGCGCAGTGGGAGTCGGCGCAGTTCAGCGGCGACGAGTCCGCTGTCTCGAGCATGTCCACCCCCGACCAGAGCGTCGTGGACGACATCGGGGCGGCGATGGGAGTGACGTACCAGGACAACGAGGAGCTGAAGTTCGGAGAGAAAGAACACCGCCGCGATGAAAAGCGGTGGGAGCTCGATCCAGCGTCCTCGGACGACTATCAGGATCGAACGCGTAACGAGAGATAGAGCTGATTCGGGGTTCTCCTCGGATTGGCGACGAGGAGAACCAACGATGAACGATGAACGATGAACGATGAACGGGCCTGATTTCGCCTTTGTTCATCGTTCATCGTTCATCGCTCATCGTTCTGAATGATGCTCAACAACCTCTGGCTCATCCCCATCCTGCCGTTCCTCGGCTTCCTGCTGAACGGGCTGTTCGGCAAGCGCGCCGGCAAGGGATTCGTCACCGCGGTCGCGCTTCTGGCGTCGCTGGCGGCGGCGGTCCTCGGCACGGTGGCCGTGGTCCAGTACAACGCGCACCCCGACCATCAGCACGGCGAGCGCTACGTCGACTTCGTGTACCAGTGGTTCAGCAGCGGCGGCGAGGTCAATGCCATCGGCGCCGACGTCGCCTTCCAGCTCGATCCTCTCGCCATCGTCATGCTCATGGTCGTGACGTGGATCGGCTTCCTCATCCACCTCTACTCCGTCGGCTACATGCACCACGAGGAGGGGTACTGGCGCTACTTCGCCTACCTCAACCTCTTCCTCGTCGCGATGCTGATCCTCATCCTCGGCAGCAGCTACCTGCTGATGTTCGTCGGATGGGAAGGCGTCGGTCTCTGCTCTTATCTCCTCATCGGCTTCTACTACGACACCGACTACGCGCCCGCCGCCGGCAAGAAGGCGTTCATCGTCAACCGCATCGGCGACTTCGGCTTCCTCATCGCGATGTTCCTGATGTTCGCCTACCTCGGCAGCGTCGATTTCGCGCGCGTGTCGAATCTCGCCGCGAGCGGCGGCGTCCCTTCGGGCGTGCTCACCGCGCTCTGTCTGCTGCTGTTCCTCGGCGCGTGCGGCAAGTCCGCGCAGATTCCGTTGTACGTCTGGCTCCCCGACGCGATGGCTGGTCCGACGCCCGTCTCGGCGCTCATCCACGCGGCGACGATGGTCACGGCGGGCGTCTACATGATCGTCCGCTCGAACGTGCTCTATCGACTCTCGCCGACAGCGATGATGGTCGTGGCGATCGTCGGAGGACTGACGGCGCTGTTCGCTGCGACGATCGGCCTGCGGCAGTTCGACATCAAGAAGGTCCTCGCGTACTCCACGGTGTCGCAGCTCGGCTTCATGATCATCGCCGTCGGCGTCGGCGCGTACGCAGCGGGCATCTTCCACCTCGTCACGCATGCGTTCTTCAAGGCCTGCCTCTTCCTCGGATCGGGCTCGGTCATTCACGCGATGAGCGGCGAGCAGGACATCCGCAACATGGGCGGGCTGAAAGACAAGATCCCGCAGACGTACCGCACGTTTGCGATTGCGACCTACGCGATCGCCGGTCTGCCGCTCGCGGCGGGCTTCTTCTCGAAGGACGAGATCCTCGTCTCCGCGTGGTCGACGCCCTACTTCCCCGGCGTCGGCAAGTTCGTCTGGGCTCTCGGCACGCTCGCGGCGTTCTGTACCGCGTTCTACATGTACCGGCTCGTCTACCTCACGTTCTACGGCAAGTTCCGAGGAACGCACGACCAGGAGCATCACCTGCACGAGTCGCCGCCATCCATGACAATTCCGCTCTGGATCCTCGCCGCTCTCTCGATCTTCGGCGGCCTGCTCTCGCTGCCCCACGCGCTGTGGCATGGCTGGTCATTGTCGAAGTGGCTGCATCCGGTGATCCCCGAGGTTGCCGGGACGTTTCGCGAGATCGAGCTGCATCTCTCGACGGAGCTGACGATCGCCGCGATCTCCACGGCCATCGCGATCCTCGGCTGGTGGGTCGCGCGGAGTCTGTACAAGGACAAAGCGCTCGCCTCGGACGTCGCATTCGAACAGCGATCGCCCGCGCTCGCGCGCGCGATCGAGAACAAGTGGTACGTCGACGAGCTGTACGCCGCGACGATCGTCCGTCCGCTGACCGCGCTCTCCCGCTTCTTCTGGAAGGGCATCGACGCCGTGATCGACGGCCTCGCGGCCATGCTCGGCTACGTCGTCCGCGGCTTCGGCGAGATCATGCGCTTCTTCCAGACCGGCAACGTCCGCAACTACGCGCTGATGTTCTTTATAGGAGTTGTCGTATTCGTCGCATTCATTGTCTAGGAGTGCGGTGGCGCGGGTGGTTGGTGGGCGGGAGCCACCGCTTTGGTACGCGGAATACCAGAGCGGTGGCTCCCACCCACCGCGCCGCCTCGCCACCGCACTCCTAGAAAAGGACCATTGATGCCATTGCTCAGTACCTTCCTCTGGCTGCCGATCGCGGGTGCGATCGTGCTGGCCTTTTTCCCGCGCGCGGCGACTGGCGCCGTCAAAGTGTTCGGCCTCGCGGTCTCGCTGGCGACGTTCGTCATCTCCCTCGGCGTGCTGCGCACGTGGGATGACGCGAAGGCCGGGTTCCAGTTCGTGGAGAGCATGGATTGGATCCCGCAGTGGGGCATCCGCTACGCGATCGGCATCGACGGCATCACGCTCTGGCTCGTCCTCCTGACCACGTTCCTCACCCCGATCATCTTCCTCTCCGCGTGGAACTCGATCCACAAACATCCGAAGGAGTACGTCATCTCCTTCCTGGTCATGGAGACGGCGATGATCGGCGCGTTCCTCGCGACCGACCTGCTGCTCTTCTACATCTTCTTCGAGCTCATGCTCCTGCCGATGTACCTCGTCATCGGCGTGTGGGGCGGCGCGAATCGCATTTACGCGGCGATCAAGTTCTTCCTCTTCACCATCGCCGGCTCGCTGCTGATGTTGCTGGCGATCATCTACCTCGTCTTCCAGAACTATCACCAGAACAACCTCACGCCGACGTTCTCGATCGCGGACCTCTACGGAACGCCGCTGACGCCGACCGCGCAGCTCCTGCTGTTCCTCGCGTTCTCGCTGGCGTTCGCGATCAAGGTGCCGCTGTTCCCGCTGCACACGTGGCTGCCCGACGCTCACGTCGAAGCCCCGACCGGCGGCTCGATCATCCTCGCCGGCGTGATGCTGAAGATGGGCACCTACGGTTTCCTGCGCTTCGTACTGCCGTTATTCCCCGAGACGTCGATGAAGTGGGCGAACGTGCTGATCACGCTTTCGGTGATCGGCATCATCTACGGTGCACTCGTCGCGTGGGTCCAGCCGGACATGAAGAAGCTGGTCGCCTACTCCTCGGTCTCGCACCTCGGCTTCTGCGTCCTGGGCATCTTCGCCTTGAACCAGACCGCCATCGAGGGCTCGATCCTGCAGATGGTCAATCACGGTCTGTCGACCGGCGCACTCTTCCTCCTCGTCGGCGTGATTTACGAGCGACGCCACACGCGGCTCCTCGCCGACTACGGCGGCATCGGCCGCACGATGCCGGTCTTCACGACGTTCTTCGTCATCGCCGTGCTGTCGTCCGTCGGCTTGCCCGGCCTGAACGGATTCGTCGGTGAGTTCATGATCCTCGCCGGCTCGTTCAAGACCCACCCCATCGCCGCGACGATCGCCGCCTCGGGAGTCATCCTCGCCGCGATCTACCTGCTCTGGCTCGTGCAGAAAGTCTTCTTCGGCCCGATCACGAACGAGGAGAACAAGAACATCCCCGACATGGCCTGGTACGAAGTGACTGCCATGGTCCCGCTGGTCATCCTCATGGTCTGGATCGGCGTCCACCCGAATACGTTTCTGAAGAAGATGGAGCCGAGCGTCACGCACCTGGTGCGCACGATCAACGGCGAAGTGTCGAGTGAGCCGGTGCTCGCGGGGAGCGTTTCTCGTTCCTCGTTGCTCGTTACTAGCGCGTCGAGCAACGAGCAACGAGCAACGAGCAACGCACCGACGTCAGGAGGTGCTCAGTGAACCTCCACCCCCTCCTCGAGCCGGGCTGGATGACCGCCATCCTTCCCGAGATCGTTCTCTGCGCCGGCGGCATGTTGCTCATCCTCTTCGACGCCTTTGTGCCGCGCGCCAAAGGCGCGCTCGGTCCGTTGGCGCTGATCATCTTCATCGCCGCGGCGTGGGCGGAGAACATCTTCGTCACCGGTGGCGTGTTCTTCGGCGGGACTTACGAAATCAGCGAGATCACGCGCATCTTCGATCTCACCTTCCTCCTCGCCGGCATGCTGGCGATTCTGTTCGGCCGCGACTACCTCGAGCGCGAAGGCATCGAGGGCGGCGAGTTCTACGCGCTCCTCGCGTGGGGCACGGTCGGCATGATGATGATGGCCAAGGGCCTCGACCTGCTCCTCATCATTCTCGGACTGGAGATCCTCTCGGTCTGCATCTTCATCCTCGTCGGCTACCACCGCCGCGTGGCCGTGTCGAACGAGGCCAGTCTCAAATACTTTCTGATGGGCGCGTTCGCCACGGGCTTCATCCTCTACGGCATCGCTCTCTTCTACGGCGCAACCGCATCGACGAACATCACTGTGATGGCGCGGTGGTTCGCGGAGAACGAGGCCACGCCGCTGCTCACCGTCGCCTTCGTGCTGATGATGTCGGGCTTCGGTTTCAAGCTCGCGCTCGCGCCGTTCCATCCGTGGGCGCCCGACGTCTACCAGGGCGCGCCGACGCCCGTCGCCGGCTGGCTCTCCGTCGCGCCGAAAGCGGCGACGCTCATCGCGCTCATCCGTCTCTTCGACGCCATGGCGCCTATGCTGCCGAAGGTGAACTGGATGAACATGGTCGCCGCGCTGGCGATCCTCTCGATGATCGTCGGCAACGCGGTGGCCATCGTGCAGCGCGACCTCAAGCGCATGCTCGCCTACTCCGGCATCGCTCATGTCGGCTACATGATGATCGCCATGCTCACCGTGCGCGACGACAGCGTTGCGGCCGTAGCGGTCTACACGATCACGTACGCGTTCATGAACATCGGCGCGTTCGGCGTCGTCTCGATGCTGATCAAGAACGAGAACGATCCGCACACCCTCGACGACATCGCCGGCCTCGGTTTCCGCAGGAAGTTCTACGCCTTCGCGCTGGCGATCTGCATGTTCTCGCTCTCCGGGCTGCCGCCGACGGCGGGCTTCATCTCGAAGTTCTACATCTTCAAGACCGCCATCGAGTCGGGACACACGACCGTGGCCGTGATCGGCATCCTCACCAGCATCGTCTCGGTCTACTACTACCTGCGCGTCGTGTATTACCTCTACATGAAAGAACCGGCAGAAGGCTACGCCGTGCCCGCGGGCGGCGGCGTGTTCGCCGTCGGGGCGCTCATGATCGCCGTGGTCGGCATCCTCGCCATCGGCCTTTATCCGAGTCCGCTCTTTCAGGCTGCGGGAAACGCGGCGCGTGTACTGTTGCAGCAGTAGCGCGCCGATATGAGCAGCAATCACAACAACGACCGCGAAAGCATCTCCGAGGTGACGACCGGCCGTCTGTCGGTCTACCTCCGTTGCCTCACGTTCCTCGAGGGTCAAGGACAGAAGACCGTCTCATCGCACGAGATGGCCGACCGCTTCCATCTCAACTCCGCGCAGATCCGCAAGGACCTGGCCTGCTTCGGCGAGTTCGGCACGCGCGGAGTCGGCTATGACGTCACGCGCCTGAAGGCGCACCTCGTCGAGACCCTCGGAATCGACCGCACCCGCACCGTCATCATCGTCGGCGCCGGCAACCTCGGCATGGCCCTCGCCGACTACACTGGCTTCAACACGAACGGCTTCCACATTGTCGCCATGTTCGACGCCGACCCCTCCAAGATCGGACGCGAGTCGCGACAGGGCATCCCCGTTCACCCCTGGAACCATCTCGCCGAGATCGTCCGCCGCAATCGCGTCGACATCGGCATCATCGCCGTCCCCGCCGAAAGCGCCCAGAGCGTCTACGACGCCCTCGCCGACGCCGGCATCCACGCCGTCCTGAACTTCGCGCCCGTGCAGCTCCGCCTGCGCCCCGACGTGAAGGTGAAGAGCGTCGACCTGCGCATCAACCTCGAGTCGCTGTCGTTCCATTTGAAGAACGTGGAGGACGGAATCGTATAAAGTTCGCGCCCATGAAACGAAAAGCATCTGCACAGTGGAACGGCGGACTCAAGGATGGCAAGGGCACGATCTCGACGGACAGCGGCGTGCTCAAAGACACGCAGTACTCGTTCAGCACGCGCTTCGAGGACGGGATCGGAACGAATCCCGAGGAGTTGATTGCGGCGGCGCACGCCGGCTGTTTCTCGATGGCGCTCTCGGGGCAGCTCACGAACGCGAACACGCCGCCGGAGAGCATCCGCACGCAGGCGACGGTGACGCTGGAGAAGACCGACGCCGGCTTCACCGTGACGGCGATTCATCTCGACGTCGTCGCGCGCGTGCCGGGCGCCGATCAGGCCTCGTTCGAGACCGCCGCGAACAACGCCAAGACCGGCTGCCCGATCTCGCGCCTGCTCAACACGACGATCACGATGGACGCGAAGCTCGAGTAACGGTTACACCAGCGCGTGCTCGCGTGCGTAGATGCTCAACTCCACACGTCCCGAGATCTCGAGCTTCTCGTAGATCGTGTGGAGGTGCATCTTCACCGTCCCCTCGGAGATCCCGAGGTGCTCGCCGATCTGCTTGTTGCGCGCGCCGACGGCGACCATCCGTACGATCTCGAGCTCGCGGCGCGTGATCAACTTCAGCGCGTCGTCCGTGGCGCCCCGATCACGCGCCGCCCGCACGGCACCGCCCTCGATCCACCGCTCGCCCGCGACGACCGCGCGAATGCACAGCAGCAACTCCTGCGGCGCGCTTTCCTTCAGCACGATGCCGGCCACGCCGAGGCGAACCGCGGAGACCATCTCGGCATCGGTGATCTGTCCGCTGAAGAGCACCACTTGCGAGGCATTCTTCTCCTCGATCAGCGTGCGCAGGACGTCGATACCGCTGCGGCCGGGCATGCGGACGTCCAGCACGAGCACGTCCGGTCGCTCGCGTCGCGTCGCGGCGAGGGCATCATCGCCGTTCGTGCAGCGCGCCACGAGCTCGAGATCGCTCTCCTCGGAGAACAGATACGCAAGTCCGTCCAGAACGATCGGATGATCGTCCGCGATGATCACTCGGATGGCCATGTCGGGGTCTGACGCCGGAGAGATTAGCAGTTCAGATGCGGAACTGCAGTCCCGTCCGCAGCGCCATGGACCGCCGGCGTCCCGCCGGCTGACCGGGCGGCGTCTCGCCGCCCGCACCAGGGTGGCGGCGCGGGACGCCGCCACGACAGCCGGCGGGGACGCCGGCGGTCCGTCAGGAAACCTATTTCGTCCCCGAGAGTGCACGCTCGAGCTCGATCACCGCGCGCTCGAGATCCGGCAGCAGCCCCGCGGCGCGCGTCACGTCGCCCGCGCGGGCGGCTTGCTCGACATTCCGTGCGATATCCACGCCGCGCTCGCCGGGGAAGTAGCTCATCGACCCCTTCAGCTTGTGCGCGTGGCCCGCCAGCGCCTCGGCATCCTTGCGCGCGATCGCGTCGCGGATCCCCGCGAGGAGCTCCGGCGTCTGCCGCGCGAACGCGTCGCGCACGCGTGCGAGCAGCTCCATGTTTCCGCCGACGACGTCCGCGATCGAGTCGCGATGCGTCACGCCCTCGATCGCCCTCGCGAGCTGCATCGTGTCGACCGGCTTCGTCAGCACCGCCTGCATCCCCGCAGCGAGACAACGATCGCGATCGCGCACGGACGTATGCGCGGTCAACGCGATGATCGGCGTCTTCCCGCCGCTGTCGCGGAAGCGCCGCGTCGTCTCCAGACCGTCCATGCCCGGCAGCTGCACGTCCATGAACACGACATCCAAGGCCTGCGACGTCATCGTCGCCAGCGCCACCTCGCCGTCGGCCGCGACCGAGACTTCATGTCCGAGGCGGCGCAGCATCTCCGAGACGACTTCCAGGTTCACGTCGCTGTCGTCGACGACCAGCACGCGCAACGATCCACGTGATACCGACAACGGCTCGAGCGTGTACTCCGGCACCGCATCCGTCAGGCCGAGGGCCAGGCCGACGGCGTCGATCAGCTCGCGCTCGCTCACCGGGCGCGTCACACGGATCGGATGATCCGTCGTGTCGAGCGGCGACGTGATCATGACCTGCGGACTCACAGTCACGGAAGGATCCGCCGTCACCGCGCACGCGAATCGTCCTCGCGGCGCATCGGACGCGCGCGAGAACGCGCCCGCGAACACGCCGCGGCTGCGGAGAATCTGCGCGATCGCAGAGCGGGACATCTCGCCCGGCTCGATGACCAGAATCGCCTTCCCCTGCAGCGCGCTCTCCCATGGCCTCCGCTCCGGCGTCGCGCCGACCGCGTCCGTTGCCAGCGGGACCAGGAACGAGAACACACTCCCCGATCCTTGCTCGCTCGCCACCTGCACCGATCCGCCCATCGCCTCCAGCAATCGCGCGACGATCGACAGCCCGAGTCCCGCGCCGCCGTAGCGTCGGCCGTGCGACGTATCCGCCTGCGCGAACGGCTCGAAGATGCGTTGATGGACCGACGGCGCGATGCCGACGCCCGTGTCGCGCACGTCGAAGCGCACCTTCTCGCCCGTGCGTCCGACCACCACCGAGATCTCTCCTGCATGCGTGAACTTGATCGCATTGCCGACCAGGTTCACGACGATCTGCCGCAACCGCACCGCGTCCGCCCATACCGTCTCGGGGACATCCGGTTGCACGAGATACGAAAGCGTCAGCTTCTTCGACGCCGCGATCACGCCGACCGACTTCATCGTCTCGTGCATCAACTGCCGCAGCGAGAAGTACACCGGCTCGAGCTCGAGCTTGCGCGCTTCGATCCGAGAGAAATCGAGCACGTCGTCGATCATCGACAACAGCGTTTCCGCCGAACGGCGCGCCGTCACGAGCCGCCGTGACTCGATCGCCGTCGGCGCGTCTTCGATCGCGAGCTGCAGCATCCCGATCACCGCCTGCAACGGCGTGCGCATCTCGTGGGACATGTTGGCCACGAACTCGCTCTTCGCCGCGCTCGCCTCTTCCGCGCGCGCGTGGGCCTGCTCGAGGCGGTGAATGAGATCGCGCGACACGTGGATCGCGTCCCTCAGCCGCGCACGGCGGTTCTCAGCGGTGCGCGCGGCGAGCGAGATGTACACGCCACCGAAGCCGATGAAGATCAGCTTCGCCATCTGCGCGCCGGTCAGGATTGCGCGGTCGTCGACGAACGCGACCCACAGCAGCATCGACGAGTAACAAGCCGTGGCGATCAGAGCGAATGCGAGCGCGCGGCGAAAGGTGGTCTGCGTCTGATCGGCCACGCGCAGCAGGAGGATGAAGAACAGCCAGCTCGACTCCGCGCCGGAGCAGTAGATCGCGAAGGTCCAGATGAAGAGATCGCCCGTCAGCGCGGCAACCGTCAGGTCGCGCGGCGGATTGCGGCGGAGGAAGAGAAGGAGGATTGCCCACGAGAACGCCGCGTAGATCGCGATGACGACCGTCGCGTGGATCCACCACTCGATCGGCAGCGGAACGACCCAGCGGTTGTGGATGAAGATCGCCAGCGACAGGAGGAGCGAGCCGCTCAGTCGGACGAGCGGCAGTTCGAACGCCGCGAGCCTGTACTCACGCTCGCGGCGCCGCGTTTCGATCTCCAGCGGATCGACGGCGAAGTCGGACATGGGAATCAGTTTGCAGTTGGCAGTTGGCAGTTGGCAGGAGCAGAAACGAACGACGCTGACTTGAAAGCCTCTCTCTCTCCTGTCAACTGCCAACTGTCAACTGCCAACTGATTCGCGGCCAACTGTTAACTGCCAACGCCCTCTCGTCGGCTGCGTTCCAGAATGCCACGAATCTTCTGCAGGAGCACATCCCGCGAGACCGGCTTCCGCAGAAATCCCGACGCGCCCATTTCCAGGCTCTGCGTCTCGACTTCCGTTCCGGTCATCCCGGTGATGAAGAGCGCGGGCGTCTCGATCCGCTTCTGCACCATGATCTCGAACACTTTCATCCCGCTCAGCGTCGGGATGTTGATGTCGAGGATGAGCAGATCGAAGCCGCGGCTGCCGAGCTCCACCAGCGCGTGGCCGCCGTCCTTTACCGTCACGACGTCGTATCCCGCCTCGGTGAGATATCCCTCGACCAGCGCGGCGGACACGAGATCGTCCTCGACGAGGAGGATGAGCACGGGACCCGTCGTCTGCGCGCGCCCGATCGTCGTCGTGGCGGGCGCGTTCTTCAGGGCGTTCTCGATCTCGCGGCGCAGGCGTTCGGTCTCGGGACCCGGCTCGCGGTTGGACTCGCGCCGCAGCACCTCGACGCAATCGTGATAGCGCCGCATCGCCGCCTCGGGACGTCCCTGCTCGAGCTGCAGGCGGATCAGCGTCCGATGGACGACTTCCTGCGACGGATCGAGCTCCAGCAGCCGCGCCGCCGTCTCGGTCGCCTCTTCCCACCATCCCGCACGGATCAACGCCGTCAGGAGATTGCCGAAGATCGCCATTGCCGCGCGCGAGAACGTCAGACGCCGCTCCGCAATCCACGCGTCGAACGCGGGGATGCCGGAGGTGAAAGTCAGGAGCAGATCGCCGCGATAGACGTCGGCGGCCTTGCGGATCGAGTTCAGCGACGGCGCCGCGATCAGATCGTTGAAGTGCTGCACGTCGATGTCCACGACTTCCTTGTTGAAGCGCACGGTCACGCCGTCGTCGATGAGGACGTCGGGCGAGAGGAAGCGCAGCGCATACCGCAGATCGCGCACGAGCTCGCGCACCTGCACGGCCGCCGCGGGATCGCCGAACAGCAGCTCGCCGATCTCGCGGATCGACGGCGTGTTGCTGATCTTCATCGCGAGGTACACCACCAGCGCCTGCGTGCGTCGATTGCCGATCGATAACGCGTTGCCGCGGTAGTCGACCGCGGACAGGTCACCGAGCAGACGAATGGAGAGGAGGACCATTTCGGACGGAAATAATGGTACACGCTTCCTGAGAACGTTTGGTGATCAGGTCGTCATAAAAGCGTCCACGATGCGAGAATCTGCGGCGCAAATGAAGAATGACGCGATCGTCATCACAGGAGTTGGTGCGCTCAGCCCGAACGGCGGAGACCGCGAGAGTTACTTCGCGGCGACCGCGGAAGGCCGCAGCGGCATCCGCTCCATCACGCATTTCGACTCCGAGGCTCTCCCCTGCCGCATCGCGGGCGAGGTGGACTTCGACCCGACGCAGTGGGTCGACCCGAAGAACATCCGTCATGTCTCGCGCGTGGTCCCGATGGCCATCGCCGCGTCTGCCGAGGCGCTGCGCGACGCGAAGCTCGACCCGCTGGCGATGGACCTCGAGGGACGCCAGTCGTTCGGCGTGATGCTCGGCTCCGGCGGCGGCGCGGTGGAGTTCAGCGAGCGGATGTACGAGCTCTGGTACAAGGGCGCGACGAAGCAGGCCTCGATCTACTCGATCCCCTCCGGCACCATCGGCACGATCGCCTCGGAGATCTCGATGGCCTACGACCTTCACGGCTTCTCGCATCTCATCTCGACCGGCTGCACGTCGTCGACCGATGCGATCGGCTACGCGTACCGCAACCTCAAGCTCGGCGTCTGCGACTACATCCTCACCGGCGGCGCGGACGCGACGATCACCGAAGCGGTGCTGACCGGCTTCTGCATCATGCGCATCGTGACGAACTCCTGGAACGAACAACCCGAGGGTGGCTCGCGTCCGTTTACTCGCAACAGAGACGGCTTCGTCCTCGGCGAAGGCTCGTGGATGTTCGTGATGGAGCGCGAGTCGACGGCGCGCGCGCGCGGCGCGCGCATCTACGCCGAGGTTGCGGGGTACGGGTCGACGTGCGACGCATACCATCGCGTGCGTATGGACGACTCGGGCGAAGAGCCCGCGCGTGCGATGACGCTTTCGATGAAAGACGCGCAGATCGACTCGAGTGAGGTCGATTACCTGAACTATCACGGGACGTCGACGGACCTGAACGATCGCGTCGAGACGCGCGCGGTGAAGCGCGCGTTCGGCAAACACGCCACGCGACTCGCCGGCTCGGCCACCAAGTCGATGATCGGACATCCGCAGGGCGCGTGCGGCGCCGCGGGCGTCGCGGCGACGCTGATGGCCTTCCGCGACGACTTGATCCCGCCGACGATCAATCTCGACACGCCCGATCCCGAGTGCGATCTCGACTACGTCCCCGACCTCGGCCGCCGCAAGCGGATCGATGTCGCGGTGTGCAACACGATCGCATTCGGATCGAAGAACTCGGCGCTGGTGTTGAGGAGATGTTGACGAAGTCCTTTGGACCGCCGCCGTCTCGGCGGCTGACGCGCACGCGTCTCGCGTGCGCGAGTGCGGGCGAGACGCCCGCACGTCAGCCGGCGAGGACGCCAGCGGTCCGAAGGCCCAACCCATGAAACGCATCGAATCCGAGGAGCTCCTCGACGAACACGACGTCCCTCGCGAGGAGATGGAGCGTTCCCTACGGGACCTGCGCCGCTTCAACAAATACTGCGGCGGTGTGAATGTCTACCGTGGGCTCGTGCGTCGCTTCGCACCGAAGTCGATCGTCGACATCGGCACCGGCACCTCGGATCTGCTGGAGTCGGTCGCGCACGTGCCGCTGCGCGTCGGCGTCGATTTCAAGATCGATCATCTCCTCTACCTGCGTGACGGATCGCGCGTCCATCGCGTCGTCGGCGACGCGCTTCGTCTTCCGTTTCGCGATGGCGCGGTGGATCTAGTCACGTCATCGCACTTCTTTCACCACTTCTCGCCCGAGGAGAACGTCGGCATCCTCGGCGAGTCGCTGCGCATCGCGCGCAATGTTGCGGTGACGGACACGCGGCGTCATTACGCGCCGCTGTTGTTCACGCAGGCGCTCGGCGTCTTGCGGTTGGTTGGACGCGTCACGCGTTTCGACGCGCCGGCCTCGGTGCGCCAGGGATACACGGTGCGCGAGGCGCGCGAGGTCGCGGCGCGCGTGCGGGCATCCAGAGCGCAAGTCGTGCGAAAGTGGCCCTTCCGGTGGGCGATTCTCCTGTGGAAGTAGCCATCATCGGCGCCGGCCCCGCCGGCTCCACGCTCGCGACCTTGCTCGCGTCGCGCGGCGCGCAAGTCACGCTGTTCGACAAAGAAACCTTCCCTCGCGACAAACTCTGCGGAGAGTTTCTCTCTTACGACGCCCTCCCGATTCTCGAGCCCCTCGGCGTCCTCGACGCAATCGATCGCGCGGGCGCGCCGCAAATCGATCACTGTCGCGTCATCGGCGCGCGGACGTATGAATTCGCGTTCCCCCATCCCGCGCGCGGCGTGTCGCGGCTCTTCTTCGATGACCTGCTCGTGCGCACGGCCGTCGCGCGAGGCGCAGTCGTTCGTACTGAAACGGTCGCCGAACTGCCGCAGGCAAAGGTCATCGCCGGCGCCTGGGGACGTTGGGGAAGATTCGATCAACAGCTCGAGCGCAGCTTCGTCAACGTGCGCGATCGCAATTTCGGCTTCAAACGCCACTACATCGTCTCCCCCGCCAACCGCCAACCGCCAACCGCCAACCAAGCCATCGATCTCTACTCCTTCGGCCGCGGCTACCTCGGCGTCAACGCCGTCGAAGGCGGCATCACGAACATCTGCGGTCTCGTGCACGCGAGCCGTCTCGCGGGACACAAAGGGCGCTGGGATGCATTCATCGAGATGATTCGCGCCGAGGAGCCGCGGCTCGAGGCGTTGTACTCGCGACACGAGCCGGCGCAGGAGAACTTCCTCTCCTCCGAGCCGGTGATCTTCCGCGCGCGCTCGGCCGTCGAAGGCGGCGTATTCATGATCGGCGACGCATCGGGCGTCATCGATCCGCTGACGGGCAACGGCATGGCGATGGCCATCCAATCCGCGCTCCTCGCCGCGCCGATGATTCTACGACTGCTGGAGAACCCGGCCCGGCGAGGCGAGATCGAAAACGAATATCGGCAAACGCATCGCGACTTCTTCGCGTCGCGCATCGCCTGGAGCCGGCGCGTCGCCGCGCTGCTATCACGTCCCCGACTCCTCGACGCGGCGTTGTCGACCGTCAGCGCGAAGGGAATCGGCACGGCGCTGCTCAAGCGGACGCGCGCGTCGTGGGAAGAAGTCTCACGGCTCGCCGACGCGTGGTTCTGCTAGAGTTTTCCGTCATGGCGCCTTTGCCCGAGGGCGAGTTTCTGCTGCCGTTGTTCCCGCTGCCGAACATCGTCTTCTTCCCCCACACGCGCCTTCCCCTGCACGTCTTCGAGCCGCGTTACCGCCAGATGGTCAAAGACGTGATGGACGGCGACCAGCGCTTCGGCATCGTGCTGCTGCGCGCGGGTTGGGAGGCGGAGTACTTCGGCGCGCCGCCGGTGCACGGCTTCGGCACCCTCGCCACGATCGAACAAGCCGTGCCGCTGGACGACGGACGCTTCAACATCGTCGTCCGCGGCGACGTCCGCTTCCGCATCCTCGACGAAGTCTCGCGTGTGCCCTACCGCACCGCGCGCGTCGTCGCCGAGCCCGAGATCGCCCGCGATCCCGCGCAGGCGCACGCGCAGCACGAATGGCTCGCCGACCTCTCGCGGCAATACATGCGCTACCTCCCCGATCAAACCGCGGTCCCGGAGATCGACACCGTCGATCTGGACGCGCTGACGAACGCGCTGATCATGTCGCTCAACCTCGACGTCGAGGAGAAGCAGAAGCTCCTCGAGATGAGCGACGTCGCCACACGCGCGGGAGACATCGGCACGGAGCTCCTGAGCCGAATCGAGAGTCTACGATTTCTCGCACCGTACCGGCATGGTGGGGATCCCACGCACAACTGAGAACGTAGGGCGCGGCTTCAGCCCGCCTCCCCCGTGCTCCGCTCCCCATTCGAGGGGCGCGTGCACACCGTGGCTCACGCTCGAAGATGGCCGAAAAACAAGCCATAGCCATCAAGGTCCTCGATAACGAAGCCTCTGAGACCATCATCGTTGTCGCTTAGAGGCACGGAGAAAGGAACGCCGCGAGACGCGAACTCCTCCGCCAACGTGTCCGGATCAGGGACCTCGAGATAAGCATCCCAACTGAACGCCGGTTCCCGGTTGTAGTTCGGGACCGGGTCGACGATGACCTCTTTCCCGTCGGAGATCACGCCGAGCGCCTTGATCATGATCATCGCCCCATCGCGGCGGACAATCCCGAAAAACTCGTCCTCTGGGGTCGGGCCTCGAAACGTGACTTCAAAACCCAGCATGTCTCGATAGAACGCGAGCGCCGCCGGGACGTCAGCGACGATGAAGAACGGTGAGATGCCGGAGATCGTGGGTCGCGTCATTCGTGGCGCTCCGTTTCGTTACTCGTTGCCCGTTGGTCGTTTCGCATGCTTCCGTCGCATCTGTTCAGCAATGCCCTGCTTCAGTTCTTCAGAGCTGCTCGCTTTCGTAGCCTCGGCGAAGACGGCACGATGAATGTCCTCGCGAGAACAGAGCCTGGTCCGATACCCAACTTCCTGCGAATTTCAGCGGGAACAGAGATTTGACATCGCGCCGTAACCTTCGACCGGGGCAAAGACATCTGATTAGCTTACGACGGTAATGAAGCAGATCCAGGCAACGGGTCACGCGCAACGCAACGACGTCGCGAGAAACCACCCGGCGCCGGGTGGCTCCCGCCCAAACCAGGTTCCCGCCCCAGAACCCTCCAACTTGTACTTTCAGATCGAGTTCCTCGCGTTTGACAAGTAGGCCGTCGAAAACGCAGAACGCGGTTGGGCTCCCCTTGCATGCCGCCGCCATGCGTCCTATACTGAACCTTATGGTTCAGTATATGCGAGCCCGCCTCGATGCCTCGTTCGCCGCGCTCTCGGACGCCACCCGACGCGGCGTTCTGGAGCAGTTGGGACGTTCCGACGCTTCGATCACGGACCTTGCCGAGAAGTTCCACATGACCCTCACGGGCATGAAGAAGCACGTCGGCGTCCTGGAGCAGTCCGGGCTCGTCACCACGGAGAAGCTCGGGCGCGTGCGGACCTGCAAGCTCGGCCCGCGCCGATTGGAGGAAGAGACAGCATGGCTCGAGAGGTACCGCCAGCTCTGGGACGCACGCTTCGACGAGTTGGACAAGGTTGTCGAGGAATTGAAACGGAAGGAGAAAGTCGATGGACGCAAGAAGAGAGAGTGAGGCCACACCGATGAAGAACCGCACGACTGTGGAACGGAAGTCCGAGCGTGAACTC
>Ga0075421_100001029_pt1 | contig 31598 bp, 27 predicted proteins | sample SoiMetdeltSBSDD5_FD_75292 | JGI IMG/M metagenome (GOLD analysis project Ga0075421, IMG submission 75292) | Bulk soil microbial communities from a Populus tree surrounding site in Tennessee, USA - Soil MetaG P. deltoides SBSDD5 | ecosystem: Environmental > Terrestrial > Soil > Tree plantation... | reverse complement strand
CCCGCCCCGGCCGCCGGGTCGTGGTCCCGGTGCTGCTCGGCCTGGCCGTCCTGCTCGTCCTGGCCGCCGTCCTCGTCGGCGCCAGCCTCAACCTGCACGGTTGACAGACCTCCCCAGCCTACGCCGGGTCCAGCGGGCCGAGACGGTGGGCGCCCTGCTGGCCAGCGTGGCCTCCTTCGGCATCTGGACCCTGGCCGGGCTGATGGCCCTTGGTACCCTCGGCCTCGACCTGGGGCCGCTGATCGCCGGGATCGTCGGCGTGGCCGTCGGGTTCGGCTCCCAGAACCTGGTCCGCGACTTCATCTCCGGCATCTTCATGCTCATGGAGGACCAGTACGGCGTCGGGGACGTGGTCGACGTGGAGGTCGCCTACTCGACCGACCTCGACGACGCCACCCGGGCCATCGAGCGGGTCGCCCACGAGCTGTACGTCGACGAGCACTGGGCGCCCAGCTGCTGGAGCAGCCGGAGGTCTGGGGGGTCGAGGAGCTCGGCCCCGACGGCATCCGGGTCCGCCTGGTGGCCAAGACGCGCCCCCTCGAGCAGTGGAGAAGGTGGCCCGCGAGCTCCGGGCCCGCCTCAAGGTCGCCTTCGACCGGGCCGGCATCGAGGTCTCGGCCCAGAAGGTCCTCACCGCCGACGACGGCCAGGGGCAGCCGGCGGCCTGACCCGGTTCAGGCGGTAGCGCATCCTACGCAGTGCGGCAACACGACGAATGAGCCTTGGCAGTCCGCCAGGTCGTTGCATCATGTGGCCCCTGAGACGGCACGGCGGCCCCGGGGGCATCATGAAGATTCAGATCTTGTGCACGCTCGGCCCAGCGTCGTTGTCCGCCGAGGTCATCGAGCAGCTCGACATGGCGGGCGTCGACCTGTTCCGCATCAACCTCTCCCACACCCGGCTCGAGACGCTCGGACAGTGCATCGAGCTGGTGCGGTCGGCCTCCGCCAAGCCGCTCTGCCTGGACCTCGAGGGCGCCCAGGTGCGCTGCGGCGCGATGGCGCCTGGCGTGGTGCTGCGCGAGGGCGACCCGGTTCGGCTCACCGCCACGCCGGTCGAGGGGAGCGCGGCCGAGCTCAGCTTGTGGCCCCGGTCGGTGTTCGCGGCGCTGCGGGCGGGCACCCTGATCACGATCGACTTCGACGGCGCGCAGGTGCGCGTGCGTGAGGCCGACGAGGAGCACGCCCAGGCTGTGGTGGTCGACAGCGGCAGGGTGCGGTCGCACAAGGGGGTGGTCGTCGATCCCGCCCCGGTGCTGCCCGCCCTCACCGACAAGGACCGCGCCGCGATCGCGCTCGCCACCGCCAACGGTGTCCGGCACGTCGCCCTGTCGTTCGCCAGCTCGGCCGATGACGTCGACCTGGTCCGCTCGCTCGCGCCCGATGCGTACGTGATCGCCAAGATCGAGAGCGGCGCGGGGGTTCGCAACATGGACGGGATCATCGACCGCTCCGACGCGGTGCTGATCGACCGCGGCGACCTCTCCAGGGAGGTCCCGCTCGAGTACGTGCCGTTCTACCAGAAGGCGATCGCGCGACGGGCGAACCGATGGAGCCACCCGGTCTACGTGGCCACCAACCTGCTCGAGTCGATGGTGAGCAACCGGAACCCGACCATCGCCGAGGCCAACGACGTGGCCAACACCCTGCTTGACGGGGTGCATGGGCTGGTGCTCGCGGCGGAGACCGCGATCGGTCACGATCCGGTCGGCATCGTCCGCATGGTCAGCCGCATGATCCGCGCATTCGAGTGGTCGAACTTCGCCACCTTGCTGGACCGTGACCAGCCCCAGCCGATCGCCTCCTGACCGAGGCCCAGGCCAGGTGACCCGCGTTGACGCAGAATCGCTCTCTCTGCGTACTGCACAGCTAGTGCGGTGGGCCGATCCGTCCGGTAACCGCCTGAACGAGGCTGTCCGTCAACGGACGAAGTCAGGGGATGGCCATGGCGAGAGTACTCCCTGCCGACCGTCAGCCGCTGTTCAACAAGGCCCTCGAGGCGTTGCTCAGCCACGACGGCCAGCACGAGGTCGTCGGTGCCTGCTCGCGGGTGGACGAGGTCTCCCTCGCGGTGCGCTGTCTCGAGCCCGACCTGCTGCTGCTCGACGCGAACATCGCGTTCACCGGGTCACCGACGGTCATGGAGCGGATCCTCGAGGAGCGGCCCGGCGTCAAGGTGCTGGTCTTCGCCATGGAGCTGGACCTCAAGCTGGTCGTCGACGCGATCAGTGCCGGTGCGCTCGGGCTGATCCTCAAGAGCAGCAGTGAGGCCACCATCCGCGATGCGGTCGAGACCGCACTCGGATCAGGAGGGCTCGAGCCGAAGGCCACCCTACCGCGGGTGTTCCGCCAGCTGCTCGACGCCCAACACTGGGCCAGCGAGTCGCCGGTGAACCGGCTGTCGCTGCGCGAGCGCGAGGTGCTGGCGCTCCTCGGCCGCGGCTGGAGCAACGAGGCGATCGGCAGCGCGCTGTACATCAGCCCGCACACGGTCCGCACCCACGTGCAGAACATCCTCGAGAAGCTGGAGATGCACTCCCGCCTGGAGGCGGCGACCTTCGCGATGGAGTGCACCAGCCAGCTACCAGCCACCGTGTAGGGCGCCGGGAGGTGGATTGAGCGACCAACGCGATCCCGGACTCGCCGACCATGTGCGCTCGATCTGGCGGCGCAAGCAGTTCGTCATCGTCGGGCTGGCGGCGGGCCTCGCGCTGGGCGCGTTCGTGCTGCCGAAGGCGGCCTCGGCGCCGCGCTACCGGGCCACCATCCGGATCGACGTGCAGCCGATGCATGCGGCCGTGCTCAGCCAGATGGTCGGGACGGGGGGCGAGCCGGCCAACGGGGCGGGCCGCCAGCCGACCAGCGCCCTCCAGGACGTGAACGTCGCCGAGACCGTGCTCCGAGACCTCGGGGCCATGGCGCCGCGACTCTCGGCCGTCAAACAGGTCCAGCGCGCGGAGTGGCCGGGGGCGCTGGCCGGGTCGATCGTGCCCACTGCCGTACTCGGCTCGACGCAGTGGGACCTGACCTACAGCGACCGCGACGCCCAACTCGCCGGCGTGGTGGCCCAACGCTACGCGGAGACGCTCGCCCGGGCACGCAACGACCATGACAAGCTCCTGATCAACCGGGGACAGCAGGACCTGAGGGGCAAGATCAAGCGGCTACGCGACCAGATCGACGTCTGGGCGAAGAAGGCGCAACAGGAAGCCAACGCGTCCCTCCAGCACACCCCGACGATCGGCACGGCCGGCCAGCTGGACTTCCTGCGCACCGATCTCAAGTCGACCAACGACGTCCTGCGCAATGCCGAGAACCAGCTCCTGTTCCTCGATCCGTCGACCAGCGTCCTGGGCCCCGCGGTGGTGACACGGGCCAACCAGCCTGTCGCCGCGGCCATCTACCTGCTGCTCGGGCTCCTGCTGGGCCTGACGGGCGGGCTCGGCGCGGCCCTGGTGACCGAGGCGGTCCGCCCCAAGGTGGTGACCCTCGAGGACGTCGCCCAGGCGACCAAGCTGGAGCCGGTCGGCAGCGTGCCGGGCGCCGGAGTGCTGCGCACGGCGCCGCGGGCGATCGTGGAGCGGCCCTTCAGCCCGGCCGCCGAGGGCTATCGCAGGGTCGCCGCGGAGCTGAAGCAGCGCGGGCTCGGCGGCGACATCACGGTGCTCGCGATCGTCTCGCCCGACCGCCGCGAGGGCAAGTCGACCCTGACCGCGAACCTGGCCCACGCCCTCGCCAGCGAGGAGCGCAACGTGGTGGTGATCTCCGGCGACCTGCGCAGGCCCCATGTCGAGCGGATCTTCGGGATCGAGCGCCGACGGGGCCTCGCGGACCTCCTGCAGGGCGACGACCTGGGCGAGACGGTCAGCTTGCTGTGGTCGGTGACTGGTCAGCTGCTGGTGCTTCCCTCCGGGGCGCCCGAGCGCAACCCTGCCGAGCTGCTGGCCAGCGCCAAGCTCCGAGAGATCGTCGAGTCGCTGCGCGGCTACGGCTGGCTGGTCCTGATCGACACCCCGCCGGCGCGCTCGCTGGCCGACGCGCTCTCCCTGGCCAACTGCTCCGACGCGGTGCTGCTGGTGGCCCGCTCCCGGACCAGCCGCGCCCACGCGCTGGGTGAGGTCGCGGGCGGCCTGCAGCGTACCGATCATCGGGTGGTCGGCGCGGTTCTGGTGGACGCCCCGAGCAGCGCCATGAATCGCCGCCAGCTGGGCCGCTCCAGCTACGGCCGCTACGTCGCCGGCTTCCCGACCACCCCGGCGCCAAAGCCGCCCGCCGACGGCCACAGCAACGGGAACAGGAACACTCCTGCTTCTGGTGACGGCCGGTTCCGTCGGCAGCTCGACCAGCAGCCGCAGCCGCCAGACAGCGAAAGCGAGGACATCCGTGCTTCGTCTCCGACGGAGGGAACGGCCTGAGCCCTCCGGCATGGAGGGTCGGGCGTCCGCGACCCCATCACCCCAGGCTGGAACCTGGGAGGAGCCGCGGATCTGGGTCGTGCTCGATCTGCGACACCCCCCCACCTCCACGCCGGTCCCCGCCGGGTCGAGGTGAGTGGCGATGGGCGGGAGGCTTCTGGCTCGACGACCGGCGGTGGAGCAACGCCTCGGCGACGAGGGCGACGGTGTGCTGATCGACGTGGCCGCCAAGTCCGCGTACGTGCTCAACCGGACCGCGTGGACGATCTGGGAGCTGTGCGACCGCCAGCACAACGCCGACGAGATCATTGACGAGCTGGCGCGACGCTGGGGGATCGATACTGCGGAGGCCGCACCCGGCTGTCTCCGGGTGCTCGCCTTCCTGGAGGCCGCCGAGCTGGTCGTGGGGATCGAGTGTTGACCGACGAGGCGCTGTTGCGCAACGGAGCCCGCCTTGGCGAGGAGGGACCGCTCGCCGGCGACGAGCCGTCGGCCCATGCGATGTTCGAGTTCCTCGGGGCCAAGGTCCATGTGGTCTCGGCCAGCGTCGGCCTGCTGCGGCGCTGGGCCACGCTGTACGAGGCGTTCCGCACGCGGCCCGGCCTCGCGGACATCACCGTGGTCGTCGGCTGCACCAGCGACACCGACGAGCCACACCCGGGCGAGGCGGTCGTGATCGTCGGCGACGTGGTCAAGCCCTGGAACGGCCTGGAGCCGCTGTTCCCGCCGTTGTGGGTGCCGCCGCTCGACCGCTGGTTGCACCTGCGCGGCACCGCGGTCGGACGCGCCGGGCAGGCGGTGCTGGTGCTGTCCCGACCCAACGCCGGCAAGACGCTGCTGGCGGTGGCCCTGGTCGCGCGCGGCGCCTGGCTGCTCGCCGACGAGCTGGTCCCGCTCGACCCCGCCGACCTGCTGGTGGCGCCGTTCCCGAAGTCGCTGCGGCTGCGCCGCGAGGCGCTCGAGCTGCTCGGCATCGACCTGGCGCACCCAGCCCTGCTGCCGTTCCGCGCCGAGGACGGCGGGATCGAGTGGCGCGCCGAGCCGGGCGGCCTGTTCGGCGCGCGCTCCTCGCGGGTGGCGGCGGATGTCGGCGCGCTGGTGTTCCTGGAACCCCGCGGCGACACCGGCGCCAATCCCAACGGCGACCGGGACCGGGACGACGCCGATGACACGGTCGCGACGGCGCGCCTGGAGCCGCTGCGGCCACGTGAGGCCCTGGCGACGCTCGCCGCACAGCTCCTCCGGGCGCCGAAGGACTTCCAGACCGGCATGGAGGCCCTTGTGCGCCTGTGCGACCGTGCGCCGGCGTACCGCCTCGTCCCCGCCGACCCGGCCGCGAGCGCGCGCCTGCTCGATGAGGCACTGCTCGCATGAGCGTGGTCCTAGTGGTCCTCGACTGCGTCCGGCCGGACCACGTCGGCTGCTACGGCTACCAGCGGGGCACCACCCCCAACCTGGACGCGTTCGCCGCCACGGCCACGCGCTTCGACAACGCGATCACCGCCGGAGTGTGGACGCTGCCGTCGATGGCCTCGATGATGACGGGGCTGTACCCCTCGCAGCACTGCCTGAACCGGGCGGATCGGGCCCTCGGCCGCGATCTGGTGACGCTACCGCAGCGCCTCGCCGAGGCGGGTTGGCGCACGGCCGGGTTCACCGCCAACCCGCACGGCGGGCGGACCTTCCAGCTGGACCGCGGCTTCCAGGAGTTCCACGAGTTCTGGGGCGTCCCTGGCGCCGACCACGGCGGCCTGCTCGGGCGCGGCTACCGCTGGGTCCGCCCGCGGCTGCGCGACGCGGTCAAGCGCAGCCAGGCGCTCACCGCCACCGCCATACGGCTGCAGCGCCGCCGCGCCGAGGCGAGCGGCGGCAGCGGGAGCCGCCTCGCCGACGCCGCCGCGGCCTGGATCCGTCGGGCCCGCGGCGACCAGCGGCCGTTCTTCGCGCTGGTGCATCTCATGGAGTCGCACGTTCCCTACGCACCAGCTCGGGAGCACCTCCAGCGGTTCCTCGACGAGGCCGGCCGGCGCCGGGTGGCCAAGCTGGACCATGACGGCATGGGCTACCTCGCCGGCGCCAACCCGCTCGGCGGGGACGACCTGGCCCTGATCGGCTCGCTGTACGACGCGACCATCAGCTACGGCGACGAGCTGCTCGGTCGTGTCCTGGACGCGGCCGGCGACGACCCCGACACGCTGGTCGCGATCACCGCCGATCACGGCCAACAGCTCGGCGAGCACCGCATGATGGGGCATTTCTTCAGCGTCTACGACACCCTCGCGCGGGTGCCGTTGCTGCTGCGCCACCCGGAGCTGCCCGCCGGCGTGGTGCAGCGCCCGGTGCAGTCGGTCGACCTGCACCCGACCGTGCTGGAGACCGCCGGACTCGACCCGGGCCCCGGCTGGTCGTGCGCGGTCAGCCTCCGCGCCCGCAGCGACCACCGCCCGGTGCTGGTCACCGAGTACCTGGAGCCGGACCTCACCCGCTTCGCCCGCTTCCGGGACTTCGACCCGGCCCCGTTCGACCGGGAGCTGCGCGCCCTGCGGCACGACGGCTGGAAGTACATCTGGTCGTCCGACGGCCGCGAGGAGCTCTACGACGTCACCGGCGACCCGGGCGAAACCCGCGACCTGGCCGGGGCCGCCGACGGTGGGGAGCGGCTGCGCGACTTCCGCCTGCTCCACGAGGAGTGGCAGGTCGAGATGCAGCGCCACGCCGCCGGCGACGCCGCCGACGTGGCGCTGGAGGCGGACGTGGCCGCGACCCTGCGCGCCCTCGGCTACTTCGACTGAGACTTCCGCGTAGTTGCCCTATACGCCGATGGAGCGTCGGTACCGGGCCCGTCGCCGCCTAGGCTCGTGCTGTTCGGGCACGGCACGGGGAGGGCGGGCGATTCTGGGTTCTGGGGGAGTGCCAACCACAGCCACGACGGGAACGAGGGGCCGGCGGGCTCGCCGTGTCGCCCTGATCGGGTTGGACTGCGGCACGCCCGAGCTGCTGTTCGAGCGCTACGCCGACGACATGCCGACGCTCGGCAGGCTGCGCCGGCAGGCGTTGTGGGGATCGCTGGAGAGCACTGCCCCACCGCTCAGCATCCCCGCCTGGCTGTCGATGTTGACCGGTCGGACGCCCGGGGAGCTCGGGGTGTACGGGTTTCGCAACCGCACCGACCATGGCTACGGTGGGCTCGCGTTCGCGACCTCACGCTGGGTGCGGGTGCCGCGCGTCTGGGACCTGCTCGGGCAGGCCGGGCGCGACAGCGTGCTGATCGGCGTGCCGGGCACCTACCCGCCCTCGCCGCTGCGGGGCAGCATGGTGACCTGCTTCATGACCCCGTCGACCGACGCCCAGTTCACCTTCCCGGCGGACCTGCGCGAGGAAGTCCAGCGGGTCACCGGCGGCTACACGATCGACGTAGCCGGCTTTCGCTCCGAGGACAAGGCACGCGTCGCGCAGCAGATCTTCGACATGACCGAGCAGCGCTTCGCGCTCGCGCGGCATCTCGCGACGACTCGGCCGTGGGACTTCCTCGCGGTCGCCGACATGGGGCCCGACCGGCTCCACCACGGCTTCTGGGGCGCCTGCGATCCTGGTCACCCGCGGTACCGGCCGGGCAACGCCTACGAGCACGTCGTCCGCGACTACTACCGGGCGCTCGACCGGCACCTCGCCGGCCTGCTCGAGGTCCTGCCCGACGACACCACCGTGGCGATCGCCAGCGACCACGGTGCCCGGCCGATGCTGGGCGGGTTCTGCCTCAACGAGTGGCTGGTGCGGGAGGGCCTGCTGGTCCTGGCCGAGCCACCCGCCGGCCCGACCCCGATCGGCAAGGCCGCGATCGACTGGTCGCGGACCACCGCCTGGGGGGACGGCGGCTTCTACGGTCGGCTGTTCCTCAACGTCGAGGGCCGCGAGCCGCTGGGCACCGTCCCGCGACGGGACTACGAGAGCGTCCGCGAGCACATCGCCAGCAGGATCGAGCGGCTCCCCGACCCTGTGGGCCGGCCGCTCGGCAACCGGGTGCTGCGGCCCGGCGAGCTGTACCCGGAGGTCCGCGGCGCCGCCCCCGACCTGATCGTCTACTTCGGCGACCTGCGCTGGCGTGCCGTCGGCTCGCTGGGGCTCGGCCATGGCCTGTACACGAGCGAGAACGACACCGGCCCGGACGACGCCAACCACTCCGAGCAGGGCGTGCTCGTCCTCGCGGGCGAGGGCCTGTCGCATGGCCGCCAGGAGGGACTCTCGATCTACGACGTGGCGCCGACGCTGCAGGCGCTGCTCGGCCTGCCGGCGGCGGCGGGCCAGCGTGGAAGGGTGCTCGGATGACCGCGACACAGGACAGCCACGACGAGGTGCCGGCGCCGGAGCGTGCGCCGGTGCTGGAGGCGGGGCCGGGGCCGGGCGAGGACGCCTACTCGGCGAGTGATGAGGAGGAGATCGCCGCGCGCCTCGAGGCGCTCGGGTACCTGGAGTAGCACGAGGCAAGGAGAGAAGCGATGCGACGACTCGGCCGGGAGCGGGGTGCCCAACGTCGGCGTGTGTTCGTGCTCGGCCTGGACGGCACGCCCCACAGCTGGCTGCGGACCGAGACGGCGGCAGGCCGGCTTCCCAACCTGGCCGCCTTGTTCCGCTCATCGAGCGTGGTGCCCATGCGCTCCTCGCTGCCGTCCGTCTCCTCGACCGCCTGGACGACCTTCCTGACCGGCCGCGACCCCGGCGGCCACGGCTTGTTCGGGTTCATGGACTGCAGGCCGGCCAGCCACGAGCTCTACTTCCCCAACCTGCAGCACGTGACGGTGCCGACCATCTGGGATGCGCTCGGCGCCCGCGGCAAGCGCTCGGTCCTGCTCAACGTCCCCGGCACCTACCCGGCGCGGCCGATCCCAGGTGTGCTGGTCTCCGGGTTCGTGGCGCCGAGCCTCGACCGCTCGGTGCACCCGCCCCGGCTGCTGGCGCGCCTCAAGGCCATGGGCTACCGCATCGACCTGGACAACTGGGCCGCACGCGGGGGCTTCGAGGCGCTGGAGACGGACCTGTTCACCACCTTCGAGCGCCGTGCCGAAGCGATCCGGATGCTGCTCGCCGAGGAACCCTGGGACCTGTTCGTCACGGTGCTGACGGAGACCGACCGGCTCTACCACTTTCTCTGGAACACCATGGCCGCCGGAGACGAGCGCGCCGTCGACCTGTTCCACCGCTTCCACGCGCGGGTCGACGAGCTCGCCGGCTGGCTGTTCGACACCCTCCCTGACGGCACCGAGCTGATCGCGCTCTCCGACCACGGCTTCGCCGCCGAACGCACCGACGTGTTCACCAACGCCTGGCTGCGGGAGCGCGGCTACCTCGCGTTCGACACCAGCGAGCCCAAGGGGCTGGCCGCGATCAGCCCGGCGTCCACGGTCTACTCGCTCGATCCCGGCCGCTTCTACGTCAACCGGAGCGGGCGCCGCCCACGCGGGAGCGTGCCGCCCGAGCGCGCCGGTGAGGTGGTCGAGCGGCTCGTCCGCGACCTTGCCGATCTGCGCGACCCCGCCACCGGCGAGCTGGCCTACGGCCGGCTGCTGCGCCGCGAGGATGCCTACCACGGGCCATTCGCGCCGGCCGGCCCGGACGTGGTGCTGACCCTGCGACCCGGCTATGAGCTGAAGGGCTCCAGCGCCGCCCGCTCGGTGTTCGGCCCGCCCGGCGATGGCCTCGGTGGGATGCATGCCGCCGACGACGCCTTCCTGTGCGTCCGTGGCGCCACCCTGCGGGACGGCCCCTACGACCTGCATGATCTTGCCCCGACCATCCTGGAGCTGCTGGGCGTGGAGCCGGAGGGGCTCCAGGGCAGGAGCGTCCTCGCGCCCGCCGCCGTCGGCGCCACGGTCGGTGCGGTGGAGGTGGGCCGATGACCACCCACGCCGGACGCCCCGAGCGCGGCTCCAGGCCTCCCGGGCCCGGCCACATGGTGGTCACCGGGGCCGCCGGGTTCATCGGCTCGTTCCTGGCCGAGGCCCTGCTCGACCAAGGGCACGAGGTGGTCGGCATCGACGCCTTCACGCCCTACTACCCGCCGAGCGAGAAGCACGCCAACCTCGCGGGCCTCCAGCGGCGCGACGGATTCACGCTGGTCGAGGGCGACCTGTGCGAGCTACCGCTGGAGGGCTGGCTCCAGGGTGGGGCGGTGGTGTTCCACCAGGCCGCCCAACCGGGCGTGCGCCACTCCTGGGGCGCGGACTTCTCCAGCTACGTCGCCCACAACGTCCTCGCCACCCAGCGGCTGCTGGAGGCGTGCGTGCGTGCCGGCGTGCCGCGCCTGGTCGCCGCCTCCTCGTCCAGCGTGTACGGCGACGCGCCCAGCTACCCGACCACCGAGGAGTCGGTGACACGGCCGGTGTCGCCCTATGGCGTCACCAAGCTCGCCGCCGAGCACCTCTGCCTGGCCTACGCCCAGCCGGCGGTGTCGCGGATGGCGGTGGCGACGCTGCGCTACTTCACCGTGTACGGGCCCCGCCAGCGGCCCGACATGGGCTTTCGCCGCTTTCTGGAGGCCGCTTTCGCGGGCCGGCCGCTCACCGTGTACGGCGACGGGGAGCAGACCCGCGACTTCACCTTCATCGCCGACGCGGTTCGCGCCAACCTGCTGGCGATGACCGCGCCGGTTCGGGCCGAGGCGGTCAACGTCGGCGGTGGGCGGCGCGTGACCCTGAACGAGGTGCTCGACGCCATCGGGCAGGCCACCGGTAGGCGGCTGCGGATCGAACGGCACCCGGCCAGGCCGGGCGACGCCCGCCACACCGCCGCGGACGGGACCCGCGCGGAGGCGCTGCTCGGCTACCGGCCCCGGGTCGACCTCGCAACTGGCCTACGGGCCGAGGCCGCCTGGGTCGCCGAGCGGCTCGGGGTTGCCGTCGGACAGGGGCAGGTGATCAGGTGACCACGACGCCGGCCGGGACCGGTGACCGGGTCCGGGTGCTGCACGTGATCACCCACCTCGACCACGGCGGGGCGACCGACAACACCCTGCTGACCGTCGCCGGACTGGACCGCTCGCGGTACCAGGTCGACCTCGCGGCCGGGCCCGGCGACCTGGAAGCCAAGGCGCGGGCCGCCGCCGACCGGCTGTTCCTGCTGCCGGGGCTGGCGCGGACGCTCGGCCGGCCGGCGGACCTGCGGGCCGCGGTGGCGCTGTGGCGCCTGGCCGCGGGCTACGACGTCGTCCATACCCACACCGCCAAAGCGGGCGTGCTCGGCCGGTTCGCCGCCCGCGCCCGCAAGGTGCCGGCGGTGGTGCACACCATCCACGCGTTCCCCGTCTATCCCGGCATGACCTGGCCGGTCCGGCGGGCGCTGCTGGCGGTCGAGCGGCGCGCCGCCCGCTGCGCCGCCCGGATCATCGCGGTCTGTGACGCCAACGCCCGCGAGGCGCTGGCGCTCGGCATCGCCACGCCGGAGCAGCTCGCGGTGGTCGTCAGCGGCGTGCCGACGGCGGCGCTGGTGGCCGGCGACCGCGGCCGGGGCCGGGCCGTGCTCGGCCTCCCAGACGGTGCGCCGGTGGTCGGCACCGTCACCCGCTTCATGGAGCAGAAGGCCCCGCTCGACTTCGTGGCCGCCGCCCGCCGGATCGTCGCCGCCGACCCGGCCGCGCACGTGCTGATGGTCGGCGACGGCCCGCTGCGCGCCGAGGTCGAGCGCGCGGCCGCCGGCGAGCCTCGCATCCACCTGCTCGGCTTCCGCGACGACGTCCCCGACCTGCTGGCGGCGAGCGACGTGCTGGCCTTCAGCTCCCGGTGGGAGGGGCTCGGCCGGGCGCTCACCGAGGCGGTGCTCGCGGCCAAGCCGGTCGTCGCCACCGCCGTCAACGGCGTGCCCGACCTGGTCGTGGACGGCGCCACCGGCCACCTAGTTCCGCCCGGCCGGCCGGACCTCATGGCCGAGCGCACCCTCGCGGTGCTCGGGCTGCCCGACCGCGGCGCATCGCTCGGCGCCGCCGGGGCGGCGCGGATCGCCGGCCGCTTCGACGTCAGCGGCATGGTCGCCGGCATCGAGGCGCTGTACCGCGAGGCCCTCGCCGGCCCGTTATGCCGAGCCGATACCGGGGTGAGGGCCGCGGAAGGCGCGGCCGCGGGGACGGAGGTGACCTCCCGGTGACCACCTTCGCGCTCGCCACCACGATCGCGCTGCTACCGGTGCTGGTGCCCCGCGGGCCGGGCAACACCTCGCCGACGGACCTGTTCGCCGCCGCGTTCCTGCTGCTGGGCCTGCTCGCCCTGGCCCAGCGCGGACGGCGGCTGCGGGTGCCGGCCCCGGGCGCCATCGCCCTGATCCTGGTCGGTAGCATCGTGGCGCTGGCGCTCAGCACCCACCCCCGCGTCGGCCTCCTGACGCTGCTGGCCGACACCTACCTGCTGGTGCTGATCATCATGATCGCCAACCATCTGAGCGGCACGCAGGCCGAGCGGCTGCTGCGGCTGCTCCTGATCGTGTGGACGGTCGCCGCGCTCGTGTGGGCGACGGTGCTGCTGGCCGGCTATCTCGACCTGCTGCCGCGGGGCGTGGTCCATCTGCTGGAGATCCGGGCCGACTCACAGCGCGGCGCCGGGGTCTCACGCAACAACCCCAACCTGGCCGGCGGCTACATGGTGACCTCGTTCTTCGTGCTGCTCGCCTCGCCCTGGCCGCGGAGCCGGCCGCCGCGGCTACTCGCCGCCGGCTGGCTGCTCTGGGCGTTGTTCGCGACCGGCTCGCTCGGCGCGCTGCTGGGGCTGGTGGCCGGCTGCGCGGCCTGGGCGCTCGGCGTCTACCTGCGAAGCGGGCGGAGCGCCAGGGAGGTGCAAGGCCTCGCCGGCGTCGCCCTGGTGCTGGGCACGCTCGGCCTGGCCGGGCTGGTGATGGCGGCGGGGATACCACGGTTCGGCCTGGCCGAGGTGGACACCGTCTCGCAGGAGGCCAAGGGCGGTGTGCTCGACAACAGCGTCGGCCGGGCCGGCAAGTCGTTCGCCGGCCGCCTCGGCCTGTGGTCGGAGGGCGTGGCCAGGGCCGGCCCACGGGTGATCGTCGGGGTCGGGCCCGGCGAGGCCAAGTACGAGCTGCAGATCTCCAACGGCACCATCAACCGCGAGACCGGCGCCCTGAGCACCCGGTCCATACATTCGGACGTTCTTGGCTTCCTGATCGAGCGTGGGATCGTCGGCCTGTGCGGGCTGCTGCTGCTGTACGCCGCGCTGTTGCGCCGCGCCTGGCGGGTGCTGGTCGTCGGCAGGCACCGCCGGATCGGCGTGGCCGCGCTCGGGGCCGCGGTCGTCGCCAACGCCGCCCACAGCCTCTTCCACGAGACCTTCCACTTCCGCCACACGATCGTGCTCATCGGGCTTCTGTGGGTGGCCGCCGAGCTGGCGGCGTCCTCGCCGGAGCCCACCGCCACCCCTGCCACCGTCGCCGCCCCCGAGGAGCTCGATGCTGTCGCTCGATCGTGAGGCCTGGCTGGTCCAGGCCGACGGTGAAGCGCCGGAGGCGCTCGCGGTCGCGCTGCCGCGGGCGTCCCTGCGGACCGCGTCGCCGGCCGGGGTGGCCGACGGGCGCCGCCTCCGGCTGCGCCGCGGTCGGCTGGTCGTCACCGAGGAGGCGCTGCACGAGGCGCGCACCGCCGACGCGCTCGCGGAGCTGGCGCTGTCCGGGGTGCGGCTGCTGCGGCCGCGCGACTACTACGAGCTGACCCGGCGTCGGGTGCTGCTGGACGAGCTGGACGAGGCGTGGTTCCTCTTCGACCGGCCGCCGCGGCTGCGGCTGGTCTATGCCGCCGTCAAGACGCTGGTGGACGTGCTCACCGGGCTGGTCGGCAGCATCCTGGCGGTGCTGCTGACCCCGGCGGTGTGGCTGTGGTACCGGCTTGGCCGGCCCGAGGACCGCGGCCCCGTCTTCTACGTGCAGGAGCGCACCGGCCTGCGCGGCCGCCCGTTCCGCATGGTGAAGTTCCGCACCATGCGGGTCGACGCCGAGGCCGACGGCCCGGTGTGGGCCAGGGTCGGCGACGACCGGGTGACCAGGCTCGGGCGCCTGCTCCGCTCCACCCACCTCGACGAGCTCCCACAGTTCTTCAACGTGCTGCGCCGCGAGATGAGCCTGATCGGCCCGCGCCCGGAACGCCCGGTGTTCGTGCGGCTCCTCGGCCGTGCCATCCCCTACTTCGACCGGCGCCACCTGGTCCGGCCCGGGGTGACCGGCTGGGCGGTGGTCCGCTTCGGCTACAGCGACTCGATCCGCGACAAGTGGATCATCCACGAGCACGACCTCTACTACCTCAAGCACCGCTCGGTCCTGCTCGACCTGGAGATCGCCGTGCGGACCGTGCTGGTGATGCTCGAGCGGCGGGGCCAGTGACGGTGCCCGGCAAGGGCGGCAACAGGATGGGCGGCGCCGACGACCTCGACGGCGCCACAACGGCCGAGGCGACCTCCTCGGTCGGTCGCGACGCGACCAGGCGGGTCGCGGGCGGTGCCGCGGTGGCGCTCGTCGGTGGTGGGCTGTCGTTCTGCCTGACCACGACCTATCAGGTCGTGGTCGCGCGCGCCCTGGGCGTGGACGGCTTCGGGCTGTACGTGCTCGCGCTCGCCGTCTCGAGCTTCCTCTCCGAGGCGAGCGACCTCGGGCTCGACTACGGCGTGCTGCGCTTCGGGGCGATCGCCCGCGGTGCCGGCGACCTGGACCGACTCCGAGCGGTGATCCGGCGCGGGCTGCTCGGTGCCTTCGCGGCCGGCTCCCTCGCGAGCGGGCTGCTGATCGCCGCCGCGGCGCAGGTCGCCCTGGCCTTCGACAAGCCGGGCATGATCCCGCTGCTGGTCCCGCTGGCGCTGGCGATCCCGTTCACCGGCACCACCGAGGTCGTGCGCTCGGCCATGCGCAGCATGGGCCGGGCGGCCCCGTCGGTGGTGTCCGACTCGCTGATCACCCCTGGCCTGCGGCTGGGGACGGTCCTGGTCGCGCTCCACGTCGCCGCCGGCCCGCGGCAGGTGGCGGTCGCCTACGCCATCACCGAGTTGGTCGCGCTGCTGGCCACGCTCGGCATGCTGCGGCGCATGCTGTCCCGCGAGGGCCGGCCGAGCCAACGGCGAAGCCGGAGCGACACGAAGGCCAGGACACAGGGCCTGTTTCGCTACTCCCTGCCGATGTCCCTGAACCGGCTGATCCTCTACACCAACAACCAGACCGAGGTGCTGGTGCTCGGGCTGCTGCGGCCGGCCGGGCCGGTCGGGGTGTTCGGCGTCGCCCGGCGCCTGTCGATGCTGGTCGGGTCGCTGACCGCCTCGATCAGCGTGCTGTTCAACCCGATGGTCGCCGACCTCCACCACCGCCGCCACCACACCGAGCTGGACCGGCTGTTCAAGACCGCCACCCGTTGGCTGTTCACCCTCGGGTTCCCGCTCTGCCTGATCGAGGTCGGGTTCGCCCACGACCTGCTGTACGTGTTCGGCGAAGGGTTCTCCAGTGGCGCCGCGGCGCTGGCGATCCTCGCCCTCGGCCAACTCGTCAACATCGGCACCGGCACCGTGGCCGGGCTGCTCGCGATGGTCGGGCGGGCCCGCATGAGCGTGCTGAACTCGGTGTTCTTCCTCGGCCTCTCCCTGGTGCTCGACCTGCTGATGATCCCGCCCTGGGGCATCCTCGGCGCCGCCATCGCGAACGCGACCTCGCTCGCCGCGGTGAACCTGCTCCGCGTCATCCAGGTCCGTCAGGTGCTGGGAATCTTCCCGTACGATCGCCGCTTCCTGCGGCCGCTGGGCGCCGGGCTGATCGCCGGCACGGTGGCACTGCTCCTCCCGCTGACGGGTCTGGATCCGCTCCCCAGGCTGGTCCTGCGCGTGCTGGTCCTGGGCGTCACCTACCTCGGTGCCCTCGCCGCCTTCGGGATCGACCCGGTCGACCGGGAGGTCGCCAGGGCCTTCCGGGAGCGCCTGCGCCGCTCGGTGCCCGCCTCCCAGCCGGTGGCGACCGGGCTGGACGAGCAGCAGGTGGCGACAGGAAGGTGAGCTAATTGGAGGTGAGCTCATGATGAACCGGGGCGGGACCCGCCGGGCCGCCGTCGTCGGAGCGGCGCTGCTGGCCGTGGCGCTCGCCGGCACCGCCCTGGTCCTCGCGCCCTGGCTCGGCGGTCACCGGCGACCGGCGCCGCCGCCGGCCACCCCCTCCACCCTGCAGGTCGGCCCGCCCTCGACCACCGCGCCAGGTCCGGGGCCCGCGGCGCCCAGCGCGAGCGAGTGCCTGGCCCGTCCGCACACGCTGCGCGTCACCGGAGTCCACGCCGACCAGTACAAGGTGTCGTCACCGGTCAGCGGCAGCACCTATGACCTTCGCGGCCTGGTCGCGACCGGGTACCCCGACGAGACGAGATACCCGCTGGCGTTCGGTGAGGGCCGGCATGGGCGGTCGATCGGCCCATCCTCCGAGCGCCTGTGCGTCATCGGCGGCAAGGTCGCCGGCCGGCAGCCCCGCTCCCTGACCTGGCAGCAGGTCAAGCACGAGCACGACGGCGACGCCCTGCGGATCGTGGCCGGCGACTGGTACGTGGTGGACGGTCTGCGAGCCGACAACGTCGAGGACGGCGTCTCCCCGTTCGGCGACGGCTTTGTCGGCCGCAACCTCTACTTCACCTACATCCGCGACGACTGCATCGAGAACGACGCCATCTCGGGCGGCTATGTCGCCGACAGCCTCTTCGACGGCTGCAGCATGGGCCTGTCGGAGCGGCCGAGCAGCGGCTTCGACCCGACACCGCCACCGCCCGGCGAGACCTTCACCATGGACCGGGTGCTGCTGCACGTCCAGCCGATGCCGCGCGACGAGACCACCCCGGACGGCCTCGGCAACGGGCAGCTCTTCAAGTGGTCGAAGAAATGGTCCAACCGGCTGGTGCTACGGGACTCGATCTTCTGGGTCGAGCGGGTCTCGATGAACGGCGCCAGCGCCATGGGCTTCCCGGCCGGCACCGTCACGCACAACGTCACCCTGGTGTGGACCGGCCCCGGCGACTACCCCGCCCCCGTCCCCCCCGGCGTCACGGTCACCAAGAACCGCACCGTCTGGGACAACGCCCGCAGGTCCTGGCTTGCCCGCCACGACTACCCGCAGAGCTGACCGTCACCCGGTGGTTGCCCGGCGGTCTCGCCGTCGAGCCAGAGCCTGACCAGGTCGCGGCCGGTCAACTCCGAGAGCGCCGCGACATCGACACGATAGTGGGCCCGCAGCCGCTCCCGGTCGGCCGCGGACATGGGCGGCGGCTCCTTGGTGGTGTCGCGGCCTCCCTCCAGGATCAGGCGCTGCACGCCGAGCGCCTTCAGGCGCTCGACGACCGGGTGGAGGCCACTGCGGTGGAGGGAGCGGGAGATGTGGTAGGCGACCTTCGCGGCCCTGACGGACCGGGGCGTGGCGTGCTCGTTGCTCCGGCCGGTTGTCTTGGCCGCGCGGAACTCGGGGTTCACCCCGAGGACCTGGTAGAGGCGCCGCAGGTGCCCGAACGGATCATCGCGGGCGTCGTCCAGGACGAGCGCGTGCAGCCGCTCCGCCGGGAACAGCTCACGCCAGGACCGTAGGCAACGGAAGTACTCGCCGCTGGCGACGATGTCCGGCACGGCCTCGCACGCCTGGCGGAACGAGAGGCCGGCCGGGATGTCGCCCTTGCGCCACAGGTGCAGGTACCGTGACCAGGCACGGTCGAGGGGGTTGCGGAGCGAGACGATCACCGTCGCCTGCGGGAGCACCTGGTGCAGCCGCCCCGGCACCAGCGGATGGGCCAGGTAGGTCGAGGTGGTCTCCCCGATCCGCTGCTGCCCGCCGTAGCCGCGAAAGTACCGGGCGTACCACTCGACGCCCCGGTCGAAGTAGCGGTCGAAGAAGAAGATCTCATGGACGTCCGGGCTCATGTAGACGTCGGGGTGCGCACGCAGGCAGTCGTTCAGCCAGACCGTGCCGCCCTTCTGGGCGCCGACGATCACGAAGTCGGGCAGGACCGGGCCGCGCCGGCTGCTCGGGGAAGCCATCGCTCAGCCGCCGACCAGATCCTGGCGGCGGGGGATGTGCCCGGTCCGGGCGATGATCACGGTCCGGATCAGGGCGACGGCGGGGAACGCGACCGCGTAGGCCATCAGGACGATCCCGCGTGGGGTCGTCTCGATCCCTCCGAGGTGGACCGTGTGCACGCCGAGCGTGGTCACCACCGCCGCCAGCACCTGGTAGACCAGCAGCGTCTGGATGCCGCGCAGCCCAACCAGAACCCGGGCCACGCGCCGCCGCAGACCCCTGACGGGGCGGTCGGATCGGACCACATAGGGATCCTCGAGGTCGGTGCGGCCCGCGTTGGCCCGGTACCAGACGTCGACCGCCTCCTTGTCGAGGAAGAACCCGAGCAGGATGAGCGTGCCGAGCAGCAGGTCACGCGGCGCGTCGGTGGGGTCCTTGGTGCCGAGCCAGGTGCCGATCACCGCGCCGTAGATGACCACCGGCTTCACCAGGCGGCCGACCATCAGGTCGTAGTAGGCGCCCAGCGGGCTGGCGAGCTGCTTCACCCGCGCGATCTCGCCGTCCACATAGTCGAACAGGATGTGGAGCTGGTAGAGCACCAGGGCGGCCACGGCGGGCGCGATCCCCCGGGGGAACAGCAGGAACGCTCCGGCGGCGACGCCGAGCACAGCGGAGACGAGGGTGAGCTGGTTCGGCGTGACGTTCGGCAGGTGGTGCAGGATCCAGCGGGTCACCCGCACCGAGACCCGCGGCATCAGATAGCGCATGCGCACGCCGGCCCGGAACGGCTCGCGCTTGGCGAGCACGCGGATCTCCTCCAGCGAGTAGGCCATGGAACTCCCTTCAGGGGCGTCGCGAACCGTGTCGCTCACGCGGCCGGCTCCCAGGTCGTCACGGTCCGGCCCGGTTCGGTCTTGGTCCAGGCGTGGTACAGCGCGTCATCCAGGTCCGCGGTGCGCTTGATGGCGAATTCCTTGGCATCGAGCGCCCGTTCCAGCAGCGGCCGCAGCGCCGGCCGGCGGGACAGCTCCAGCGCCCGCGCAAAGTGCTCGATCCGCGCACGGTTGCAGCCGAGGAAGGTGAGCCCCTTGGCGATCATCATGCGCGCGTCGAACAGGAAGGGCCGCTCGGAGGGGCCGAACAGCACGCCACGCCCGCCCGGCCGGAGCGCCTGGGTGGCCAGTGCCAGGGTCTCCGGGGCGGCGTCCCCGCCGACGCACTCGAAGGCGACGTCGATGCCGTCCTCACGCAAGCTGGCGGCATCACCGTCCTTGATCGGGGTGGCCAGCCCCTCGACGTTGCCGGCGCGAGTCTCCCAGCGGTGCCCGGTCATCAGGATGTCCTGCGGCGCGGCCCCGAGGACCGCCCGCAACGCGACGACCGTGAGGATGCCCATGGCGCCGTTGCCGAGGACCAGGAAGCGGCCGCCGACCGGCAGGACCATCTGCTCCAGCCCGGCGAGGACGGTGGCCATCGGCTCGGTGAGGACCGCGAGGCTGTCCGGCACCTCGGCCGGCACCGGGACGGTGCAGGCCGCCGGATGGACGAAGGCGGTGCGTGCCATGCCGTCGGCGTTGCTCGACAGGAACCTGCCGGCGAGGCAGTAGTTCTCGCCGGCCCCGCCGGGCCGGCAGGCATAGCAGGCCCGCCCTGGGCTCGGGAACCGCTGCGGGTCGACGAGGGTGCAGGGGATGTTCGGTGACGGCACGACCCGCTGGCCGACCCGCAGCCCGGTGTCGTCGCCGGTCGCCGCCACCTCGGCGACCGCCTCATGGAGCAGCGCGATCGGCAGCTTGGCGAGGAGTGCGCTACGCTCCCGGGTGCCCGAGTACAGCTTCAGGTCCGACGCGCAGATGCCGACCCGCAACGGTCGCAGCAGCACCGAGCCGGCGTCGAGCGGCCCGGTGGGCTCGTCGAAGGGCCGCACCAGGAACGGCCGCGTCAGCCGGAACACCGTCGCCGTGACGCCGGCGTCGACGTCCGCCGTGACCCGAGTTCTCGTCGCCCCCATCGTCCCCGGGCTCCATCCGCTACAGCCGGCCCCGGCGGCGGGCCTCGAGCACCTGCTGGGCGAACAGCCAGTCCACGTAGGTGGTCACCTTGAAGCCGTCGAAGGTTCCCTCGACGCAGCGGACCTGCTCGCCGAGGGCGAGCACCAGCTGGGCGTCGTCGGTGGCCGCGTCCATCCCGGTGACGCGGGCATGCTCGTGCGCGCGGCCGAGGAGCTCGTGGCGGAACGCCTGCGGCGCGTAACCGTTGCGCAGGTTGGTCCGGTCGGGGATGCCGGCGATGAAGCCGTTGCGCTCCTCGACGATGGTGTCGAGCGTCGGCACCACCACGTCGGCCGCGCCGTAGATCCGGGCCGCCTCGATCGCCTCGACGATCGACTTCTCCGACGAGAACGGCCGCACGCCGTCCTGCACCACCACGATCTCGCATGGGTCGATCGCGGCCAAACCCCTGGCCACCGACTCCTGCCGGGTGGTCCCGCCGGGGATGAACTTGCGCACCTTGAGATAGCCGTAGGTGGAGCAGATATCGTAGTAGAGCTGCTCGTAGCGGGCGTTGATGACCAGCGCCACCTGGTCGACCACCGGCAGCGCCTCGTAGGTGTCCAGGCAGTAGGCGAGGATCGGCTTCCCCTCGATCTCCGCGAACTGCTTGGGGACGAAGGAGCCGTGGAAACGGCTGCCGCTCCCCCCCGACAGCACGATGGCCGTGACCTCCGCCACGATGCCACCCCCTCCCGGTCCCTCGTTCCCAGATCCGCGCGGCCAGACGCCGGCGCGGCCGCGCCGTGCGGGCCGTCGTCCAGGCTGAGGGGAGCCTACGCGGCGCCCCGCCGCCCGCCATCGCCTCCGCGCCGTAGTCATCGCTTGCGTCATTCGGGAGGCGCGGGCGCCGAGCGCAGACCGTAAGCGCCGGATACGCTCGCTGGCCCTACAGCCGCCCACGGTGCGGCGCTAGCGTCCGACCATGGCACCGTCCCATCCCAGCTCCCCGCCATCGGTGGACCACGTCTGGGCCAACGGGCGGGTGCTGCTGCCCAGCGGGCGGGCGAGCGCCGCCTGCCAGCTCGGCGGCGACCGCCTCGGGCCGCACGTGGCCGAGCTGGCCGACCTCGCGGTGGTGGTCGGCCCGGCGGTGCGTGAGGGTACCGGCTGGACGGCGGTGCGAGCGCCCGCAGACCGCGCCCCGTTCGCCGACGGCAGCTTCGCGCTGGTCGCCATCGAGGACCTCGACAGCGCGGGCAGGCCGCCGGGCGCCGTGATCCGGGAGGCGCGGCGCCTGTGCCGGCCAGGCGGGACCGTGCTCGTCGGCCTCCGGGCGGGCCCGCGCCACCCGCGCCTGCCGGCGGCGCTCCGCAGCACGCTGCGGGACGTCCGCCCCGATGGCCGTGGCCGGGGCGGTGGTGAGGTCCTGGTGGCGCTGCCCAGCCAGCGGCGACCCGCGTTCCTGCTCCGGGCCACCGACCGCGACCCGGTCCGCTACTTCGTGCGCCGGGTGGCCTTCGCCTACCGGAGGCCGAACGACTCCGGCGTCGGCGTGCGGCTGCAACAGGCGCGCAGCCGCGTCGCGCTGGCCGCGCCGCCGCCGCTGGCGGTGCGCGGCGCGCCGGGCCGCCTGGTGGTGCTGCCCGCTCCCCCGGCCGTGACGCCACCCACCCCGGCGGTTCCGCGGTCGCTGCTCGATGGCGTCTGCGCGCTGGTACGGGACTCCTGGGTGGCGCTCGGCCTGGACGGGCCCAGGCCCGAGCGGCTCGCGCCGCTGGTGGTCGGGCATCGCCGGCCGACCACGGGGATGGTGACCGTGCTGCTGTTCCGCAAGGGAGATCCCTACCCGACCGTCGTCGCCAAGCTACCGCGCTATGGCCCGACCGGCGAGCCCCTCCGCCGCGAGGCGGCGACCCTGGAGCGGGTCCGGCGTGCGGTCGCGGTTGGCGCGCTCGCCGGCGCGGTCCGGGACGCGATCCCCCGCCCGCTCGGCCTCCACGACGTCGACGGGACCGAGGTGCTGCTGCAGACGGGTATGCCCGGCGTCCACCTGGTCGCCGCGACCGCCGGTGGACGTCTCCACCCGGCGAAGCTCGCCCGCCGGCTCGACCTGATGCTCGGTTGGTGCCTGGAGCTGCAGGCTGCTTCGGCCCGCCGGGTGACCGTGGACGACGCCCTGCTCGCCGGCAGGCTCGAGCCGCTCGCCGCCAAGGGTCTGGCCGCCATGGATGCCGATCCCCGGGTCGCCAGGCTGCTCGACCGCTCCCTGGAGACGGCCGCCGGTCTGCGCGGCACGGCGCTGTCGCTGGTCGTCTGCCACGGCGACTTCTGGGCCGGCAACGTGATGGCCGCCGGGGGCAGGGTGCGTGGCGTGATCGACTGGGAGCGGGCGGCCCTGGACGACCTGCCGATCTGGGATCTGGTCAAGGCGGTCGGCTCGGCCGCCTACCACCTCGACCGCTACCGTTCGCTGCCGCGCCGCGGCCCCGGCGCCGTGCCCGGCTGGGGAGACCTCGGGCCCTGGGCCGGCATCGGCGACCCCCGGTTCGCGGCCAGCTTCCGGGCGGCGTTCGTGCAGCGAAGCTGGCTGGCCGACGTCACCCGTGACGCGCTCACCCACGCGTTCGGGCGGGGTGGCATCCCGCTCGGCTGGCTGCCGGTCGCCGTCACCTTCTATCTGGTCCGGCAGGTCGTCCAGGCGTCCGACTCGCCCCGCTCGGTGGCCGGCTGGGGCTCGGTGCTGCGGGCGCTCGCTGCCGCCCCGGGCACCTGGTGCGACGAGCTGGTCGGGGTGGTGGGGGCGCCGGGTACCGCACCGACAACCACCATAGGAGCACGCCATGGCCGAGGCTGAGATCGACCGCGCCGCTGCCGGAACCCGCACCGCAACCGACCCGGCGGAGGCTCGTGCCGCCGACTGGGTGGCACCCTTCCTGGCCGCCCTGTTCACCGCGCTCGACGGTGCGGGGCTGCGCTGGGTGGTCCCGCGCAACCACCAGGACCTGCCCGACCGGGCCGGCCACGACGTCGATGTGATCATCCACCCCGCCGACGCGTCCCGGATCGACCTACTGATCCGCGAGCTCGTGACGCGGGAGGGTCTCGCGCTGCTGCGCGCCTACGCCGGCGTCGAGCACGAGACCTTCGACGTCGCCCCCGGTGACCTGCGCGGGCGCCTGCTGCTGCACGTCGACTTCCAGACGGCCATCCGCTACCGCGGCAGGCTGCTGGTCGACGCCGGCGACCTGCTCACCCACGTCCCCGCGGTCGCGGAGCGCGGTGGCGTGCCGTTGCGCGCCCCCGAGCCGGCGATGGAGGCCTACGCGTTGCTGCTCCACGCCGCGCTGCACAAGGGCGCCCTCAAGGCCAAGTACACCGACCGGCTCGCCGAGCTGCGCGACGCAAACCCGGGCGGGCTGAAGCGCCTCGCCAGCGAGCGCCTCGGCCCAGCCGTCGGCGCCCGCCTCGCCGCCGTGCGCGATCAGGCCGGCCTGCTCGCCTTGCGCCCGGAACTGCGCCGTGCGCTGCTGCGCCGCTACCCCGCCAACCCTGTCCGCCAGGCCTGGTTCCGGGTCCACAGCGGCTCCCGCCAGCTGCGCCTGCGTCTGCGGCCTCGGGGGGTGTTCGCGGCCTTCCTCGGACCGGACGGGTCCGGCAAGTCGAGCCTCACCGACCTGCTCGTCGAGCGTCTCGGCGGCCACGAGGACGTCCTCGATGTTCGCCGCGTCTACCTTGGCAGCGGCCAGCCGCTGCTGCCGACCCGGAGGCTGACGCGGCGGTTGCACGGCAGGACCGGCCCGAGGGCCGCCTCCAGGCCGGTCACGGCGCGCGATGTCTCGCCCCGCCGGCTGCGCGGGCCGTTGCACGTGATGGCCGACGAGATCCTGCGCTACTGGGTGCACGTCAGGCCGCGGCTGGCGCCCCACGGAGTGGTCCTGGCCGACCGCTACGCCTACGACGTCCTGCGGGTGAACAACCGGACGGTGCAGCAGCCCTGGTTCCGCCGCCTGGCCGTGGCGATCATCCCGAGCCCGCAGGTCACCTTCTTCCTGGAGGGCGACCCCGAGGTGATCACCGCCCGCAAGCAGGAGCTGACCGTTGCCGAGACCAGGCGTCAGCTGCACGCCTACCGCAAGCTGGCCGGCCTGGTGCCGAACTTCCGCCCGGTCGAGCTGACCGTCCGCGACGACCAGGAGGTCCGCGGGGTGGCCCGCGAGGTGCTGGGCGCCTACGCTCGCCGTAACCGCGGCCTGGTGCCCTGGTAGGAAGCCGGGACACGCCGGCGTCGGCCTCTCAGGCCTGCGCCTCACCGTCGGCCTGAACGAGGCGGTGCTGGATCGCGAAGATCGCCGCTTCGAGCTTGGAGTGCACGCCCAGCTTGACCAGAATGCTCTGGACGTGCGTGCGCACCGTGTGCATCGACAGGAAGCACGCCTCGGCGATGCGCTGGTTGGAGTACCCGGCCGTGACCAGCTTGAGCACGTCCCGCTCGCGCTCGCTCAGCGTGCGCACCAGCAGCTCGATGGCCGGGTCGCGCCGGTAGACCGGCCTCGGCCGCGTGCAGGACACGCAGACGTTGTAGTCCTCGACGGACGTCCGGACCGCCGCCACCAGCTCCTCGTCGGAGACGTCGCCGAGCATGTCCGCATCGGCATCGGCGAGGATCGGGCCGGTCTGCTCGGCGGTCGACAACGCCAGGATCCGCGAGCTCGGCGCCACCGCCCTGGCCTCGGCGATCACCTTCACCAGGTCCTCGTGCGGCGACTGCAGGTCGAGCACGAGCACATCCGGCCCATCGCCGCGCATCACCCGCAGGCCGGCGTCGCCGTTGCGGGCGACGCCGACGACGGCGAGGTCCTCCTCGTCCTGGATCAGCAGCCGCAACCCGTCGACAACTGTCTCTTGACGGTCGACGAGCACAATCTTGAAAGGTTTGACGTCCTCTTCGTTCATGGAGGGACCGCCCCCGCTGCGGACGAATGCCAAAACGTCATGGAGTCCGTGTACCGCATTTGGACGCTGCCGTCGGGGAGCGGGTACGGAACGGAACGCCGTTCACCATAGGCTCAAGCCTCCCCCAGGTCGGCCGATGGCCGAAACATCTTTGCGCCATGCCGTATGGCTCGGAGGTTCCCCGTTACCTCAATTTCATCTACGGTTCACTGCGCCGACAGTGGCGCCGCCGGCTTCCCATGTCAAGAACCATCCCGGACGCACGGTACGTACCGTACGGTGGCCAGTGCATTTGCAGGTGGTTGCCTCCCGTTCCAGCAGAGCGAGCAAGCTGATTGCGGCATGCCTCGGTTCCAGCAGGCAAGCAAATAGGATTGCGGACGCCAGGTCTGCTATTTGTCTGACAAGAAATACGCCGGAGCCCGCGTCACATGTTCACAAGGGCAACGTAGCCTTGGCGTGCCAGTAATCGTCCGAGCCGGCGGTGGAGGCGAGCGCGACCAGTCCCGTCGCCGACGACAGGTTCTGCTTGGTCGAGGAGACGTCGTTGGGCTTGCCGGTGCCGGTGATCAACGCCGTGCCGAGGCCGCTCGGGAAGCTCGGCGCGAGCGTGCTCGCGGCCTTGTAGTAGATGCCGTCCGGGCTGCCCGCCACCACCTGGGCGAGGACGTAGACCTTGCCGCTCTCCTCGTCGAGCAGGCAGATCGGGCGCGTCGCCTGGTCGGCGACCTTCCAGACCTCGCTCGCGCTCCACGATCCCTGGGGCGAGCGGTGCAACAGCACGATGACGGGCTCCGCGGCCGAACCGGGAACGTCGTTCTTGCTCGTCTTGACCGCGGCCCAGATGCTCCCGTCCGACCCGGTCTTCAGGTTGACGTGGTCGTCGGCCGCCTCCAACCCGGAGTAGGCGACCTCGACGTTCCACCCGCTGGTGTCCGGGGCGCCGTCGGCGTGCCAGGCGAAATAGTCCGTCTCGTTGGGCTGATTGGACCACAGCACGCCGATCTTGCCACCGAAGGCCTGCACGGCGGCGATGTCATCCCCGGTCACGTTGCCCGCGCCGGACACGGGAAGGGTGAAGGGCGTGCCCCAGGTCGCGTCGTTGGTGGTGGAGCGGTTCACCTTCACCTTGCTGCCGGCCGTGTAGGCGATCCACAGCTTGCCCGTCGAGTCCTTGGCGATGGTCAGGGTCTCCTCACCGCCGCCGGAGATGCTCACCGGGAAGCCGCCGTCGAGCGTGAAGCCGGATCCGTCGAACGAGTAGCGGTACAGGCGGTTCTGCTTGGTCGCGCTGCCGTCGCGCGAGGCGACATAGAGCTTGCTCACGGCGGCATCGAACAGGACGTCGGGCTTGGTGACCTCCCGGTCGTCGCCGCCGGGACCCTGGTCCTGCCATTGGGTCCCGTCCGCGGCCAGGGTGGAGAAGTGGTAGCGCCCACCGCCGGGCGGGACCATCAACGACCACCACTTCCCGCCCGCGAACCACAGCTTGGACTCCGGCTTCTCGCCGGTCACCGCGCCCCCTGTCGCGTCCGCGGCGGCGCCATAGTCCCAGTCCTTCACCATGACCGTCTGGGCGTGGGCCGTCGTGGCGGACACCAGCACCAGGATGGTGAGGGCCAGGCTGACGGACCAGAGCCGTCGAACGTGCCGCACCGCTTCCCCCCCTTGTCGCGCTACCTGTTCGGTTGTGAGCTGCCTGCTCGAGCGAGCGCACGGGCAGGGCCCGGAAGGGCTCGTGCGATCCTCGACCAGGGAACGAGCTTGAAGTTCTGGTTCCTCCCCCGGTTGCGACCGTCCTGGGCCACGAACACCCCGTCGGCGAACCCGGCACCCAGGCCGGTCGTGGTGACGTCGATGCCGTCGGTGTGCTCTGCGCCGTCCACCTCCCCGCCGGGCCGGATCCTGAAGGCGCCCAGGTAGTCGTTGGGGGTCGCACGGCGGTACACCCGGAAGCTGCTGTCGCCCTGGCTGGAGGCGATCAGGAACCCGCTGCCCGGGGCGACGTGGGCGATCGTCAGGCCCTCGACGTCGGCGCTGAGGTGGCCGGCGCCGTGGGTCCCATCCACCAGCATGCCCGGTCCGCGGGCGTCCGGCTCCGCGTCGTACCTCCAGATCCCCTGGCGTTCCTCGGAGAGGAACAGGGATCCGAGCTCGTCGTCGGCCACGCACCCTTCAGTCTGGGAGCCAAGCCGGAAGCTGCGCACCCGTCGGCCGTCGACCCCGGCCGCCCGCTCGTACAGCTCCCACTGCTCGACGTCACCGGTCTTGCTGGTGACCAGGTAGTAGAGCCGGCCGGTGCGGCGGCTGTGGTACATGCACGAGCCGTAGGTCTCGACGCCGGGATGGAGCTCCCGGGCCGCCACCTCCACCAGCCGCCGGCTGGCCTCGTCCAGACGATAGATGGCGATGGTGTTGTCCCGGCGATTGCCGGCCGTCACGATCGTCACCAGCCGGCCGCCGAGGCGGAAGCCGGTTCGCAGGTCGACATTGTCGAAGTCGCCTGCCGGCAGGTACTGGAGCTGCCTGCCGGCCAGGTCGTACAGCGCCAGTCCCCCCTTCTTGTCGGTGCCGAGGATCACGCTCCTGCCGGGGTCCTTCGGGTGGACCCAGATGGCCGGGTCGTCGGCTGCGTCACCGTCGTGCGGAACCGGGTCGGTCTCGGTACTGGCCATGATGCCGTCCTGGACCGCCGCGGAGGCGTCCCTCGGACCACGATCCGTGCATCCCGTCGTGAGCAGGAGCAGGCCGACGCACAGCAGGACAAGACCCGGAATCGTCATCGGCCCCAAGGTGATGGTTCCTCCTGGTCACGGCAACCCGCGCCGACCGTACACGCCTGCTACGGTTGCTTGACGCGGTCGCTGAGCAGGGTCCGGCCCCCGCGGAGTGTCGCTTCCAGCCACCAGCCGGCGAGGACCGAGGTGACCAGGGCGAGCATCACCAGGGTGGTGTAGAAGCCCAGGTCGACGATGCCGGCGTCGAAGGCGACCGAGGCCAGCACGATGCCTGGCCCTCCGCGAGCGTTGAGGGCGATGGCCAGGTTGCGCGCGCCGGCCTTCTCCTCGCCGGCCAGGCGGGCGCCGACGTAGGCGCTTGCGCTCTTGACCAGGCAGGCGAAGACCAGGAAGAACACGAAGAACAGCGGCTCGAAGTGGTGAGCCAGGTCGAGGCGCAGCCCGACCACCGCGAAGTAGACCGGGATGAAGACGGCGAAGGCGAAGCTCTGGATCGTCTGCCGGGCGTGTTCGGCGTCGCCGTGCAGGTCGCCGGCGAGGATGCCGGCCAGCATGGCGCCGAAGATCGGCGACACCCCGAGGAAGGCAGCCAAGCCGGTGACCGCCAGCATGAAGGCAAGCTGGAATCCGATCGGGCTGGCGCGGTGCACGACGTTGCCGCGCCAGCTCACCAGGCGGCCCACGAACCCCGGGCCCAGCAGCGCCGGCAGGGCGAAGAAGGCCAGCGTTACGATCACGTAGTAGCCGCTGCCGAGGATGCCGGCCGGCCGGATCGACAGCAGTGACGGCAGCGTGACCCCCTCGACGGAGGGTGGAGCGACCAGCGCCAGGGCGAAGTTGAGCACCACGTAGACGAGCAGGTCCTCGAGCACCGCCACCGACAGCACGATGCGGGCGAAGCGGGTGTCGAGGATGCCGAGGTCGGCCATGATCCGGGAGATCACCGGGATGCTGGTGACCGCCATGGCCAGCGCGAAGATCAGCACGAACGCGGTGGTGTCCTGGGCGCGGCCGAGGAACCGCCCGCTGTCGTAGACCCTGAGGAACGCCACCCCGGCAAGAAACGGCGCGGCGTTGGCGATCAGGGCGATGCTCAGGGTGGTCTTGCGATCGCTCCGGGCCAGGATCGAGCGGAGCTCCGCGCCCGAGCAGTACATCAGCAGGAACAGGCCGAGCTGGTAGAAGATGCCGAGGGCCACGGGGGTCGCCGTGCCGCTCTGGAACACGGCGTGCTGCCAGTCGGGCAGCAGCAACCCGAGCAAGGTCGGGCCCAGCAGCAACCCGCCCAGGATCTCACCGGCGACCTTTGGCTGGCGCAGCCGGGTGCAGAGCCGCCCGAGGCTGTGCGCGGCCACGAGCAGCAGGAGGAGGGCAAGGAGCAGTCGGGCGACGTCGGCGTTCGACTGGCTCATCGGGCTGGCGTCCGGTCGGGAGTGGCCGCCGTGGTGAGCCCGAGGCGCTCGAGGCAGGCAACGACCTGCTCGACCGAGGCGTCGACCGGCTCGCGGTCGGTGTCCAGCACCACCTCGGGAGCCAGCGGCGACTCGTAGGGATCGGACACCCCGGTGAACTGGGTGATCTGCCCGGCGAGGGCCCGACCGTAGAGGCCCTTGACGTCGCGCTCGGCGCAGGTCGCGAACGACGTGGCCACGTGCACTTCGACGAAGTGGTCCACCGAGCCCCGCACCCGGTCTCTCGCCTCCCGATACGGTGAGATGGCGGCCACCAGGACGGCAACGCCGTGCTGGGCCAGCTTCGCGGCCACATACCCGATGCGGGCGATATTGGTGTCCCGGTCCTCGCGGCTGAAGCCGAGGCCCTCGGAGAGGCTCGTCCGGACCTCGTCACCGTCGAGGACCTCCAGCCGGTGCCCCCGCTCGCGCAGGCGGGTCGCCAGGGCCGTCGCCACCGTGGACTTGCCGGCACCGGAGAGCCCGGTGAACCAGACCACGAAGCCGGCCGGTGTCGCCTGCACCGATGTCGGCTTGGCGTCCCCGGCCGGCTGGCGAAGCACCTGGCCGTCGCCGTTCGAATGCCGATAGGCGCGTTGCAGCACCGTTGCCACCTCGGGCCGCACAAAGCCCGGCAGCACCGGCTCGCCGGCGCGCAGCATGGCCCGCACCATGGTGCCCGACAGCGCGATCCGCTCGCTGTCGGGATGCGGACAGGTCTTTGCGGAGGCCATGCCGCCGCAGGCCGCGCAGTGGAACACCTTGTCGAACAGGAGCGGCGTGATGCCGAGCTCCTGCGGCGGCAGCGAGGCGATCAGCCGCTGCGCATCGAAGGGACCGTAGTAGGTGCCGACGCCGGCCTGGTCGCGCCCGACGATGAAGTGGGTACAGCCGTGGTTCTTGCGCACGAGCGCGTGCAGGAGGGCCTCCCGGGGGCCGGCGTAGCGCATGGGCGCGACCAGGGTTGCGAGCAGCACCCGGTCAGGCGGGAAGTACCTGAGGGCCGCCTGGTAGGCCCGCATGCGCACCTCGACGGGCACGTCGCCGTCCTTCGTCGGCCCGACCAGCGGGTGGAGCAGCAGACCGTCGTAGAGCTCCAGCGCACACTTCTGCAGGTATTCGTGCGCCCGATGGATCGGGTTCCGGGTCTGAAAGCCGACGATCGTGCGCCAGCCTCGGGATGCGAACAATGCCCGCGTCTCCGCCGGTGTCAGCGCGTGCCGGCCCGCCAGGCCGTCCAGCGGCTGGAGCACGGCCCGGACCGGACCGGCAACCGCCAGGGCAGGCGCACCGAGGACTCGGGCGGCACCGGGATGCGCGGGATCGCTGGTCCCGAACACCCGCTCCGACTCGCCCAGCCGGTCGCGCTTGTACACCTCGTGAACCTCGAGCACGCCGAGCGGGTTGCCGTGCCCGTCGCGGAGCGCGAGCCGGTCTCCGCGGATGTTGACGCCGTCGGGCACCCCGAGGCACACCGGGATGGGCCACAACAGCCCGTTCGCCAGCCGCATCGTCTGCGTGCAGGCCTCGTGATCGGCGCTGGTCATGAACCCTGTGAGTGGGCTGTAGGCCCCGGTGGCCAGTGCCCGCAGGTCGGCCGCCTCCGCCGGAGACAAGGTGAGCGATGGCGCGCCGCGGACGAGCTCTGCCGCTTCCTCCGGCTCGAGCCGGCGGTCGACGAGACGGCCCCCATGCGGTGCCATCGGCGCCGCACGCGGCGGCGCCGGGTCGGTCCTGCTCGTGCGGTTCACTCCACCGTCGCCCTCACGAATTGCCAGAAGGAACAAGCGTGACGTTAGGTGCTGGGGAGCCGAGCAGGATAGGAGCATCTGGCGTACGAGCGCCTTACGGTAGGACGTCGGCCGCCTCGCCGGCTGGCCGCGGCCCAGCGGACCGGGCCCGCGAGCTGGGCCTGCTCCGCTAGGTGGCTGGTGTTCTGTGTTTGATTCGTCGTTGATCCGCTGAGCTGGCAGACTCCGGGCTTCGTGATCGCCAAGCCTGGAGGACTGCTGTGACCCTCGGCCGCCAGCTGCGTCGCCCGGAGCTGCCCACC
>Ga0075421_100001028_pt1 | contig 31605 bp, 31 predicted proteins | sample SoiMetdeltSBSDD5_FD_75292 | JGI IMG/M metagenome (GOLD analysis project Ga0075421, IMG submission 75292) | Bulk soil microbial communities from a Populus tree surrounding site in Tennessee, USA - Soil MetaG P. deltoides SBSDD5 | ecosystem: Environmental > Terrestrial > Soil > Tree plantation... | reverse complement strand
AACGCAGCTTCATAAGGCAGCGCAGATCATCGTTCTCGATATGAACGAAGCTGCCGACGAGGTCGTAGAAGTCGTGTCGGCGGTTGTCACTCGACTTATATTCGAGCGCCTTCGCAAAGCCGAGCCACGCAACCGATTGCCGATCCACTTGGTGCTGGAAGAAGCCCATCGCTACATCGCCGAGCGGCCCTCCAGGTACGCAATCGATGCGAGCCAGATTTTCGAGCGCGTCGCGAAGGAGGGGCGGAAATATGGGGCGTTCCTGATTGTTGCGTCGCAACGCCCAAGCGAACTTTCAAAGACTGTCCTGTCGCAGTGCTCCAATTTCGTCATCCATCGCATTCAGAATCCGGATGACCTGGCGCATATTCGCCAGATGACGCCGTTCGTGTCCGACAGCGTAATGAAGCGGCTCCCGTCGCTGCCTAAGCAGCATGCGCTGGTTTTCGGAAACGCGGTGAACCTACCGACCACCTTCAAGGTGCGGGACGTCGACCCCAAACCAAAGAGTGATGACGCAGACATTCGCCGCTTATGGTTCAAGGCGGCGACGGAGCCGGTTGAGCTAACGCTGTCCGGGCCGGACGCTCTGGCCGCTATTGATGCGATGCTAAACGGGTAGTGCCCCCAATCGGTCGCTAGGGGGCTGGAAGCGGTCGGCGCAATCGGCCAAAGTACGGCATTGGTCGGGGCTACGATTTTGCGGCCATGAAAGACCGATGCCACTGAAACTGGGCGTCAGTCGCGCAGGCCGCAGTGCCGACAAAGCGCTCATAAAAACTAGGCTTCGCTTGAAAGGGGGGATTAGCTGCGACCGTTAGCGTTCGCGGTTCATCTGACGAAGCCTCCAGAATTGAGGCTCGGCTCCGATCGCCGCGTCGGCCGCGATCAACGTAGCGAGAGCCGACGCGAGATCGATAGGCGCCGGAGCATTCGGATCGACGAGCGCCGCAATGAGCTCGAGGCTCGCCCTCGGAAAGGCAGTGAGTACCTCCTCGTCGAGACCGAGCCCATAATCAATGTCACTGACTTCGATCGGTACCACCAGGCCGAGCACGACCCCAGTTGCCCTCGCAAAGGCCGTGCCTGAAAGGGACGGCAGCCGGGCGAGGTTGCGGGTGACCTCTGGCGTACGTGCAGCAACATCGTTGGGCCAATAGTTGAGCAGGAATGGCTCGATCATGCGGCCCCAGATCTCCGCAGGGTCGTCATCCTTTCCATGATGGCGGAGGACGGACCCGAGTTCCCAGGCCAGCGCCGCAAGTAGGTCGTCTGGCATTCGCGTGAGTGCTCGCCGCGCTTCGAGCTTGCTCAACTCGAAGGTCGTTGGTTTATCCATGGTGGCGATCGCCGCTGTCAGCAGCGCGCCCGCAAGTTCTGTTCCGGCGCGCCCGGAGATGTCGGGTTCTTCAAGCGTCCGAAGTAGCGCGGGCTTGAGCCGGTTGAAGATGCGCGCATAGCGGGTGCATCCCGCCTGGGCCGCAATGATCACCAGTTCCCCGGCCATCCCAGGTGAGTCGAGCATCGGAGCAAACAGATGGTCCTCGGACCACTCGGGAGCCAGGTAGTCGAGCATGGCAATGCTCTGTGCGAGTGCGCCGCGGGCAAGCCAACCGGCATCGCCCTCAAGACCAATCAACGCTGAAAAACGCGGCGCCAGCCGTGGACTCAACCCCGACCCGGCAGCGCGGCGCGCGAGCCACTGTACGTTCATCAAGGCTTTGGCGAGCTCGGCCACCGGATGAACCACAATCCGCTCGCTGAGGGGCTTGGTGTGGGCATCATCATCATCGACCTTGACGGCGAGGGGGAGCAGTCGGTCCCAAAGCTTGAGCAGGCGATGGCGAACGCCCGCCGTGCGCATGTTGGCCTCAATGATGTTGATCAACGGGTAAAGCAGCTCGGCAAGAGGTTCGTCCGCGAATATCAGGACGAGATCGAGCACCGACGAAAGCGGAGGCGTCTCAGGCGGATCCGGTCGGGCTTGCCGATACCCGAAGTGATACAGCAGAGGCTGCCAGTTCTCCGGTGCGATCTCGCCCCGCGCAGCAGCATTAGCCAGCGCCTCATAGGCGCGCACCGGCTCGTTCTCGGCGAACGCACGCCACAGATCCCGCTGATCGAACGGGTTGAGCTGCTCGAAGCGCTCGGCGGTTGCGATTAGCTCGTCGGCGGGAACGCCGGCAAGGACGCGTGTGTTTGCCGAGTAGCCAAACCCGGACCAACTGGGACTGACAAGGTTGGCGTAAAGCGGCATGGTCGCTGGTAGGTCCGCAAATGCCCGTTGCAAGCGCCGCAGAGCGGTTGCTGTGGAGCGTGAAAGCCTTCCACCAGCGGTCGTGATCCGGACCAGTTCGCGAACAGTGTAGAAAGCCTTAAGATAGTCGCGCCGGCCATCGCGCGCGAAGCTTCTGGTGAAATCCGCAAGCGGACCGCCCAAGATTGCCCGTTCGATGGCAGCGCGCGTGTCGGGACGCAGCCGCGCCCAGGAGCGGCAGTAGAAACGTACGATTTCGGGATTGTTATCTCCGAACCAGTACCGGGCACGGGTCACCCGCCGAAGGTATGATTCGATGGCATCGAAGGCCTCGCCTTTGCATTCTAGCGCCGCCCAAGCCCCCATTCTTCGCAAGATCATGAGGTCGCGCCGGCCCCAGTCTCCGGCCAAGCGGGCGGCGGCGGCTCGATCCAGCCCATAAAGCTGGGTCCAGAGCGCGGTCATCAACCTGACTATTGGCGCGAAGCGGTTGTTATATTGATCAGGCGGATTGAGCCGCCAGTTCGAGCCATGCCGGTCGCCCGCCTCGACCAAGGGTTCGCCGGGATCGGGGTCGTGGACGAGCTTGACGTCCATGTTGAGGAGGTCGCCATCGCGGCCCAACAGCCCGGTATCGGCAGCAAGATCGAGCGTGTCGCCAAGCCTTCGATCGAGCGCCTTCAGCAGCCGCAGCACGGATGCGGCGTCGCCAGGCACGGCCTTCAGCAGATCCCGCCAGTCCCGGTCGGACGAGCGAAACTCGAACCGCGCCAGCGCATGGATGTTGACCGGCGCTTGCGTCCGCTCCGTCTCCGGCCAGCGGAACGCCTTGCCGACCAAGAGCCTGGGTGTCACCGTGTCGACGACCCGAACGATATGTGCGCTGGTCAACGATCCGAGTGGCTCGCGCCGGCTCAGTCGAACGGGTAGGTCGTTATGTTGCCGACCGCTGGCTTGAACGAACAGGCGCCAGAAGCCGTCGTACGGCGCCGTCAGCGGCGGATCGCGGAGGTATATAATCCTGGCGATTGCAGTCGCCAGCAACGCTTGCTGATGAGGGCTGAGGGCAGCCGCATATTCTGCCGCTTCCACCTGTTCCAGACGGTCGGCAAACCAGACCTGATAGACCCAATCGTCGACCTTGTGCTCGTCGGTGGCTAGCGCCTCGATCCATCCTGGATCCGAAGCGGCGCGAGCGACAGCCTGGATAGTCGACACGTCATGGGCGAGGAACGCGAGCTCGCTTCTGTGCTCGGGGCTGGATTCCGCGAACCGCCGGGCCGTGATGCTGGCGATGCGGGGCGCTGCCCACCCGCCCGGGTCTCGCACCGACGCGGCCCATTCGCGTAGCGTATGGTACAAGGGCTCGTGGGTCGCGCCTGGTTCGTAGATGATCGGATAAAGGCCCTTGGCACGCCATAATTCGCGCGTGCTTCCTTCATTGCCCAGCTCGTCCGGGACGAACGCATAGGCGGGTTTGAGGTCGGGAAAATTGAGACGCCCCTCTTCGGTCGCCTCGAGCATATAACGGATGGGCGGGTCGTCAGCGCTGTAGCCGATGAGCACGACCGTGTAGCGGCGGAGGAGATCGTAGATGGTGCGGGAGGCCCAGCCATTGCGCATATAGGCCTCGCCAAAGTTCGGTGCCGTCAGGACGAGATCGGTGCGCTCGAGGCCCAGGTTCTTGTCCTCTAGCCGGCCGTGAATGTGGAGGATGCCGCTGAATTCGTGCGACCCGACAGGCGGCATCCCCGGTCCTGCGCTGCTTGGCAGGCCGCGCCCGGTCGCCCTGGCCCAGGCACGCTCGAACAAGGTATCGAAATTAGTGGTAACAAGCCGGGGGCGGCCATCGACGCCGCGGGAGAGATCGAGCAGGTCCTGCTGTGCGTCGAGCTTCACTCGACGCGGTATGCGAAGCAGCGCGGCGGCCGTATCCCGAACGCTGTTGGTGGGCTGCCGCCACGCGGCTCCCTTGTACACTAGCCGGTGCTCTAGAAGGCCGAGGAGTCGGTCATATTGCCTATTGCTAAATGCGTCGGCCTCAGCCGCGCTTGCGAGACTCGCCGGCTCGCCAGGCAGCGCCTGACCAACCTTGGCGTAGATTTGCTCGGCGAGCTCTCCGAACATCGGCAGTCCGGCGGGGCGGGAAAATCCGGCACCCACGACGAACAAAACATCCCCGCGTCGTAGCGCGCGAATCAGTGGAACCGGTACGTCAGGGCCGCCGTCGATGAAACGCATATGTGCGCGAGGCTACCATGAAGGTTGCGATAATCACGAGCCTTGCGGCGTGCCATCTCAATGCGGCACCTCTGAGTCCCGATCTGCGGCGAAGCTAAGCGCGCGCCGCCTGAACAAGCGAACGGCGGTAATAGGCATGCGTCGCCAGAGAGCGGACTGACTGCTTACGGCCATTTCCGGCCGCACGCACTCATGACAATTTCATGCTTTTGTCATGAGTTGATCGTCCGCGCCGTCTAGTCGCAGCAGCAAGTTGCGCACAGACGAAGGATGCCAAATCCCGCCGCGAGCAGTCACGATCCCGCGTTTGTTCATTTCTCTGGCGATGGCCGCGAGAGATGTGCTTCCCGCGGCCCGAATGTCTTGGACAGTCTCAGCATAGTCAAAGGCACGCTGTGAGGCATTGTGCCGCACCGTTTCCAGGGCCGCTGATGTGCCTTTGGCGGCTCTTCTAATAGCCTCTGCGCCATTTGGATTTCCCAACCTTGTCCCGCGGGCTTTTGCTGACGCTAACGCGGCTTTCGTGCGTTCCGATATCAACCCGCGTTCTCGTTGAGCAACGGCCGCAAGGATGTGGATGGTGAATTCATCTGCCTCTGGCATATCAGCTGCCGTGAACTTAGCCCCGCTTTCCTGTAGCGCTGCCAGGAACGCGACATTGCGCGAAAGCCGATCCAGCTTTGCAATGACTAAGCGCGCGCCACTAACCTTAGCACGCTTTAGAGCTGCGCTGAGTTGCGGCCGATCGTTGCGCTTTCCACTCTCGATCTCTGTGAACTCTGAGATGATGTCCCAGCTTCGTTGCTGGCACAGTCTCACAACAGCTTCTTGTTGGGCCTGTAAACCGAGTCCTGATCGTCCTTGGGCTTCCGTGGAAACACGGTAATAAGCAACAACGCGGTGCATAGCAGCTTCCTTACAGAACTGACTAACGAACATTAGACGGATTTGTAGGGATATACAACGTAAAGCTAATGGCCGCTTTCGACCCATTCCGGTCATAACGAATGCGGGCCCCAGCCGTAATGACAGGGTGCGCAAACTGCGATAGCGCTCAACAATGACAACCGAATACATTCTCGATGGCACTCGAATCACATCGCTTGAGGCATTTTACGAGCAGATCAGCGACACGCTGATCCCCGGTGCGGATTGGGGCCGGAATCTCGATTCTTTTGATGAAGTCTTGCGCGGTTATTTTGGGACACCGCGAACGGGCTTCACTCTCCGATGGACTCACTCGGAAGTGTCCAGAGCGCACCTTGGCTATACCGAAACCACAAGGCAGCTAGAGATTCGATTGAAGCACTGCCATCCAACGTATCGGGACATTGTGCAGCGTGAATTGGATGCCGCTGGCCAAGGCATAGGGCCAACCGTTTTCGACCGGCTTGTGGAGATAATCCGCTATCACGGTCCCGGCGGCGAGGAAGCAAAGAGCAATGTTCGCCTCGTCCTTGAGTAATGACCGCTTTCCACCCGTTGCGGACATTCGCGCGTGAGCTATGTCGTCCCTAGAAGGAGCTATCTGGATGCTGTTGTTTTGGACTTTGGCAGGTGCGTTAGCGGTGCTCTATTGCGTTGCGCGGGGGGTCCAGGACCTTCGCCAGAAACGATATGCTTGGGGTGCGCTAGGTATCGTGAGTGGCGCGGTTCTCCTATTCACCCCTCTTGGCGCTCAGACCCATGCAGTAAAGATAGACTTGCCGGCCTCCAATTAGTGAACGACTGTCTGCTTTCCACCCATTCCTGCCGCAACGACAGCTCTGCGCCACAGGTCTTGTGACGAGCGATATTCCACCTGAACCATCGAGGGCCGCGCCACTCGATGTGCGCAGCGCCGTCCTTCATCAAACGCTGGCGACAGTTCCAGCATCGCAAGCGCCATAGGAGTACTAGCCAGACCGGCATGAACGCTGCCCAAAGGAACGGAAGCCAGTCGGGACGCATAAAAAACCCCGAGATTGATCGTGAGAAACAAGGCCAAAAACGCCTGCAAACGCTTCCAGTGCTGCACAAACTCGGCTTTTGCCGTCATTGTTGCTGGCTACCGCGTCCAATAATCGCTTTCCACCCATTGCGGTGATCGGCCTGCTGCCACCCTGCCCTCACAATGGGCAATTACGGGAGCTGAAATAGTCTTTCGACGGACGCAGTAGGCCATTGTATCGATGCAATAGTTCCGCGCAGCGCGAGCAAGCTAGTTGCCTCAAAGCGCGAGTCTAGTATAACGCTGAAGTACGTGGAATCATACTCCAGTGCGGTCAGCTAAAAATCAATATCCCCCCACAAACTTAGGCGCATCCTGAGTTAGTGGGAGGCTCAATAGCGTTACTTTTGCAAGTGTACAAATTCGCTGAGCTAGTGCACGATACTTGGTTTGAGCACGATCCATTTGCCGTGCCATTACAGCTGCCATTGGTGCAGCCGCCATTGACCGTGTTTCCACAGCTCGTATTGTACCCCGCGGCTGAAAGAACTGCGTCGTATCGCTCGATGTGGTCTAGCAGCGCTTCCGATAATACCACTCGTCCAAGACGGTCCAAGGAAACAGAGCTAAGATCAATTATTCCAGACATCACAGTCTCCGCTATTTGCTTAAATTAAGCGCATCCAGAGTTGGTAGGAGGTTCAATTGCATTGCCTTTGCAAGTGTACAAATTCGCGGAGCCGTTACAGGACGCAGCATTAGTGCAAGAACCGTTGACGCTGCTGCCGCAGGATCCGTTCGTACAACTACCGTTTGCCGACCCACCGCAGGACGTGTTTGAACCCTCTCCGGCAATTATAGCAACTGTTCTATCAATTTGCTCCAGCAACTCATCAGACAATACTACTCGCCCCAATGAATCCAATGATAGATCACTCATATCAAGATATGTACTGGACATCTGCAACCCCCATTTCTTTGGTATTAAGACGAAATAACGAAACCTTCCGCACTCTTGCTCTACCCCACGTCTCTGAGCTCACTTGGGTGAAAATTGCCGCTGTCATACAACGTCGTGACTTCAGGTTTGGCGGGTGGGTCCCCACTCAGGCGGCCCTGCTCATCAAGAGAATAGACCCTGTCGGCTAAGGCCCAGACCTCGGGGCGATGAGCTATCAGAATCGTCGTTGCACCCGATGCGCGTAAATTCCGCAGGATCTTCGCTTCGACTTCCACCTCGAGGCTCGACGTTGCTTCGTCCAAAATGATTATCTTCGGATCGGACAGTACTGCCCTAGCAATCAGCAGCCTTTGCCGTTGCCCACCCGAAAGCCCCCCGAAGCCTTCGCTGACCTGGGTAGTGAGGCCCATTGGCAAGCCGCGCACGAAATTGTCGAGCGATGCGGTCTCCAATGCCTCAAAGATTTTTGCGTCGCACACGTTGCGGCGGAAGAGCGCGATGTTCTCTCGGATCGTCCCACCAATTAGGCGATCACTTTGCAGCACTGCTGCCATGCCCAGCATTGTGTCAGCAAGTGGCAGTCCTTGAATGGTTATTTCACCAGCCGTTGGAATCAACTGGCCAACCAACAATTTTGCAATCGTCGATTTGCCCGCCCCTGAAGGTCCTCGAATAACGATGCACTCACCCGGCTGAGCGCTGAATTGCACGTCATCCAGTACAGGGCGATCGAGCGAACCATAAGCAAATGAAACGCGATTGAATGCGACGGTGCCGCCCTCTACCTGGCGGCTGGCTCTCACATGTCGATCGGACGTGAGAAGCGTTGATGCTTGGAGCTTATGCACCTCCAACGTTCGACGCTGAAGCACAAGCTGGAAGATCGAACCAATGGCATTGGCCAGTAATTCCTTATAGGCCCCGAGCGCGACAAAGCCGCCAATCGTAAAATTGCCGGCGCCCATGAACGCCGCCGCGATGGTAACAAAAAACAAGGTCTCGCCTGACTTCGTCAGGCTGCCAATTGCGCCGCGCCAACCGCGCAGCGATTGGAGACGAGCTTCCACAATTGCCGAGGTCCTCACCATCGACGCATATCGATTTTTTGCGGACGGCAGGGCGCCAAACCTGGCAATAAGAGGCAGCTGCGAAAGCGTATCCAGTACAAAGGCCTGCCGACGCTGAACAGTTTCGATGGCGGACACAAATTGATTTCGCTGTGATCGTTCAAACAGCAGGTCCAAAATTATCGATATTGTAAGCGCACAGAGGCTCGGGATGATGAGCAATGGCGAAATGAACAACAAAGCCAAAATCCCGATGGTGAACGTCATCGTGATCGACCCGATGGTACGGACGACGTCGACATAGAAATCCAAAAGTGTGTCGAGTGATCCCACCCTATTTTGCAAGGACGCCGCGGTGTTGGTTTCGAACCAGTACGCCGGCTTTTGAGCCAGGGAATCAAACACGACTTTGCTCAACGAAACGGCAGCAAGCCGCTTCGTCTTGTTCTGAATGAGTTCACCAATGAGCGAGATAACAACGTTTGTGATCGAGAGCGCCACGAATCCAATTGCGATTGCGCCTATTATCCCAGCCGAGACGCCGCCCACGGACCTGTCTACGGACCACATTGATAGTAGGGGCAACACGAGGGTCACCAGCTGGGCGATGGCGAAGATCGCCAATGCATACCGGCCCGATCGATTGTTCAAGATCAACTTAAGTGGGTGCCCGATGAGCCCACTCAACGTTCGCCGGCTTTTCGTTTCTGCAGGCGCTACGAGGTCACCAACTTGAACCCCGAGGCCTCCACATCGCCTTGCTAGTTTGCGGCATGAGGTCCACGACCAGCCCAATTGCGGATCGAAAACCTCTAACCGATCGCCTTTACGACGACTGATTACGACATAGTGTCCGCTTGTAAGCAGCAGAATGCCTTTGCATGGGTAACTGTCGCTGCGGTTACGATCAAAGAATACGACATCTGCGCTCGCTCCGCATGATCGCAATCCTTCGCGCACTTGCCGCAGCGTAAGCCCGCGGGCGGTCGTACCGGCCAATTCCTTTATTTCATGGACTAGAGTTGGTTGCCCAAGCAGCGACATTAACGCGGATATGCATACATACCCGCAGTCTCCCGCTTCAGCCTGCAGCTCGATTGTTGGGCGACGTTGGCCGAGCGTGGCAATAGTGTGAGCCAATTCGCTCAGAGAACGCTTAACCGCAAAGGCTGCTCGTCTAGGCATCAATGGCTATACCCGCCAAGCGACATCATTCGCCCGGCTGGCGTATGACGCGTCCACAAGACGACAAGTTCGCTGAGTTGCTGCAAGATACCTGGTTGGTGCAGGAGCCATTGAGCGTGCCGCCACATGATCCGTTGGTACATCCGCCATTTGCGGTGCCAGGGCACGATAGGTTGGCTCCAGCGGTCAGCAGCTCCCCGCGATACTCGATTTTTTCGAGGAGGGCGTCCGTGAGCACAACACGGCCGAATGCATCTAGTGAGAGGCTCTCGATATTTATCTGCAAATTCGACATCGCTTCCTCCCGTTCTTCCGCACCGCCTGCAGCTGACTAATCGAAGGATGTTTGGTGCTAAGCCGGCACCGTGGCCGCCAGTGGGAGACCCCAAAGGGGGCACTCGAGCGCCTTTGCGTCGAGGTCTGACAGGCCGCGCACCCAAGGTCGCAGTCGTTCATTGTCTATGGTGATCGTGCCGTCTGGATTGACGGAGCCAATTGTATTTCGGTCGTCATCCAGCGCTACGGTGCACTTTCCAATTCGACCATCGGCTCGAATGAGAAGCGAGTTTGGCTTGGCTGCATAGCAAATGTAGGGCGGGGCATCGGGCGCATCGCTAGCCTTAACTTCGCCGATGGGACCCGCGGCCATTGCCGTGCGCTGCATTGTGGGCATTGGCAGCGAGCGGCCCAATGTAGCGACCGCTCCATCATAGCGCTCGCGCAATCCACGCTCTATCTCACGGAGCTCTGCCAAGGACAGGGGCCGATCAACGGACTTGCCTCCCTCGCCTCCCAAATTGCGTAGATGCTCGAAGTCCAACGTGTAGCGGGGGTCACCACCGAAAATTTCCGCAATATTGTCTAATAGAATTTCCAATGACTCGTAATTATCTCGCCGGACGTGAATGCGGATCTGAATATTGAAGTCTTCCTTGGACGATTTGGTCGCGCACAGGTTTTCCCAGATACGGTCGAATGACCCACGACCGCTAGCCAGTTTTCGAACGACGTCATGCCCTTCCCGCCAACCATCGAGCGTTATCTGAAAAAACCGCTGATTGTAGGAGAGAAGTTCATCAAAGAGCGATGGGGTTAGGACATATGCATTGGTCGTGAGCCCCCCATGAAATGCCACCCCATGTTCCTTGGATATGCGGGCCGCGTATGACGAAAGCCTTAGAACGACTTCCTTTGCCATTAGCGGCTCGCCGCCAAACCATTGAATTGAGAACTCTGACAGCTCGGGAATTCGTTGATCCATGAAGCGCTCGAGTGCGGCCTGCACCGGTTCTTTCATTTTGCCGATCAGAAAATCCTCATAGCAGTAGGTGCAACGGAAGTTGCAGCGCTCCGTAGGGAGGATGATCAACTGCTGAACTCTTCGGCTCAGCGTCGATGCTATCTGATTATGGGAAAAACGGTCGTCACCTAGCTCGATGCGATCCTTCACAAGCGTCATAAAACGCTCCCAGATGGGATCGATTCGGCAATTGGAATACTACCTATGCAATGATTTCATGCAAGCCCTACGGCTTGGACTTGTATCGTGCTGCAACGGGCTCCACTTATTGTGCAATTACAACTATTTGTGTCTAGGTCGAGCAAATAGGCACGAGCGAATGTTACCTGATGATGACAATATCCCCGCCAATTGATTTTCAGTTGCCCGACGGCGAGGTGAGCGGTTATGAATTGGATGTGCCGTCTCTTTCAAAGCTTCGAGTAGAGAGGGGTTTGCTTTGGAATGATGGTACAGCGGCGATGGCATTCGCCTGAACAGGCGCCGCGCGCCAAAAATTTAAGGTCGGTGTCGCGAAATGCGAAATGTCCGATCCGGGCTGCACTAGGCGCGGCAATACGAACGATCGCGGCGATCATTGCGATTGGGCAAGGCAACGGCGCGCTTGCGCAGTCCCAAGGAAGCGCCACTCCACCCCCTTCTGCGCCACAAGTCGATCAGTCGCAGCGCTCCGACGACATTGTGGTTATTGCACCATCTTCCGAGCAACGATCAATTGATCGGACCACATACACCGTCAGGGATACCGCAGAGGCGCGTAGCTCGAGCACGTTCGACTTAATTGGACATATTCCGACTGTTCAGGTCATGCCCTCGGGCGCAATCCGTTTGATGGGTAAGAGCGGCGTTGTTATTTTGATTGACGGTAACGAGGTGGCAAGCCCGGTCGAGTTCCTCCGCAATCTGCAGGGATCGCAGGTTGCTCGGATCGAAATAATTACAAACCCGTCGGCTCAATTCTCGGCGCATGGCACAGCCGGCATTATCAACATCATTACTCGCAGATCGTTCAAGTCAGGCCTGGGCGGATCGCTGACTGCTGGCGGGGGGAGTTTTGGCACCTATGATCTCAAAGCTTCGCCTTCTTGGTCCCGAAATGGTCTCTCATTAACTGCCAGCCTTGGTATCGCACGAAATATCGGCCGCTCAGACTATGACAGAGGTCGCCGCTTGGTTGGAGCCGGCGACGACACTATACTCGACAGTACGGAAGAGGGCGAAATCCGAAGCGAGCACAATATTCGGTCAGGAAATTTGCTTGCCACCGTTCAGCTTGCGCCCAAGCAGACCCTAACCCTAACTGCATTCGCAGTTAATCTCGACGGCGAGACGTCCCGAGAGGCTGAAATCCAACTTTTCGAGCCCTCTCAAATCTTCAGTCAGAGCGCGGCCGGATCTGTAGACTCCAAGGTGCGCAGCCTTTCGGCCGAGTATCGGCGGGAAGGAAAACGCGAAGGCGAGGAACTTACTATATCTGCCAGCCGCTTCGTCAGCCGTTTCCGCGCTGAAAGCCTCTACGCCACTGATGACGGGTCAGGTGAATTGGCTGATTTTGGCATTCGCTCTAACGATTCTGCAAACGATACCGTTTTCAAGTTTGACTATGTGCGACCATCTGGAAAGAAACGGCTCTCAGCAGGCGGCGTAATTCAGCGAACACACAATGATAATCAAACGCGATGGGATGGGGATCTCTTAACTGGAGACTTCATTGCTATGGAGTCTTCCATCCAAGGGTCATGGCTGGAGAAAGCGGTCTATATAAGTCACCAATTTCCCCTTTTGGGCGGGACGGTCCTTGCGGGCCTTCGGGTTGAGGACCGCAACTATGATATCGTCGATGCACCGTTAGACCGCTCGCCTGGCGGAACTCATGTGTTTCCAACCCTCCACCTGGAGCGGGATATCTCCAAGCGAGTCAAGGTACAGCTAAGTTATTCGCGCCGCATTGCCTGGCCGAGGATTACCGACCTCGACCCTCGACTCCGCTTTGTTGATCCAACTACGGCATCTGCCGGCAATCCAGCATTGCAGCCAGAAATCACCGATTCCTTCGAGGGCAAATTGCAAGCCCAAGTCGGCAAGCACAGCGTCGATCTCACCTCCTATTACAACAAAACGAGAGATCTCTTTTCCAGCCTGGTCGAGCTTGAGGACGAAGTGCTGATTTCTCGGCCAATAAATCTGGGTACTCGTGTTTCACTCGGCGCGAACCTGTCTGTCAGCGGGCCAATTGTGAAGGGATTGCGATACGTCGCGACGGGCGATCTGGCCCATGAAAATATTAAGAATGGCGATGAGGCCTTCAATCTTGACGATGCCGGAGCCCGATACGGGGCGTCATTTCAGTTGGATTATCGTGATGGTATCGAGGGCAAACGCGGCGCTGATCATATCACTGTGAGGACGCGTTACAGCGGTCCTACCGACCTGGGTCTAGTGAAGGTGTCATCCTTCGTGAGTGTCAACGCCTCCTGGTCGCACGTTTTCACAGACCGGATTTCAACAGCCATGAGTGTCTCAGATGTTATCGGTCCGCCAACCATCCACACCACGACCTTTTCCTCTGGCGTCATTTCCCGTCAGTCAGATCGTGCGGCCGGACCTCGATTCACCTTTTCGCTCACCTACAGCCTCAAACGATCGCAACAGTAGGTTGCCAGAATTTGGCTGGCTGTCGGCAATCAAAGCAGTCCCTATGAATCTTTGGCTGAGCGGATCGCGCTTGCGGTATTCTCGATATCGTCGCGCAGTTGCCGCTCAGTTTCAGCCAGATCAGCTCTGGCCTTCGCGATTCCTGCATCCAGCTTATCTCGAAGCGCGCGAAGCTGATCTGGATGAGAGTCCCCAAAGTTGCGCTCTGCGTCTTCGATTTGTCTCTGAACCCATCGCTCGGATTCATCGATCCGGTGACGCGCTTCGTCCAGCTGACTAGCAGCCCATTTCTCTGCGTTACTCAAATTTTGTTGCGCTTCCTCGCGAGGATCAGGTTTCACGACGACGACCTTCTCATAGTTAGTCCGGCACTTTCAGAACGTACCACATTGCAGCAACATTGTCCGTAACGGGTGCGAACGGCGAGTTGGCGCAGATATTCGGACCCGGCATATAACCGACAACATCGATCTTTTGACCGGACCAGCCGATGGCTCAACTTCGGCTTCGCGCTGAGCGCTAACATCGGACGCCGCTGCGTCCGCTCTCCACCCATAACGGCCGCTTTCCACCCATTGCGGTCATTTGGCTTCGCTGTAGGCTCCACTGATGAAGCTCTTCCTTATCGCGCCTGTCATCGCCGCAAACTCGGATGAGGCAGCCGATGACACTCGCTTCCGCAAATGCGCTGGGCGTATCGCCGACCTGATAACTAGCCATATCTCAGACGACCCGGCATTGTTTGGAATGAGGCACATCGGAGAGGCATCTGAAGCTCCGGTGCGGCCGGATGCTCGCTATGCCGACGTTGAGACCGTGAGGATCGCCGACATAGAAACCCTGCGAACGATACTTCGGGAAAGCGGCGACCCAAGCAGTGGCAAATGGATGCTCATCCGGTCACTAGTGACGTGTCGCGCAGTGTTTTACGGTTATGATGGGCAGGCATTCGTTTGCCTTCCTAGTGACGCTTCACCAATCGTCTCGCCCGACAACACGCTCATCACTGTTGAAGAATGCTCGCACCTGCTGGCTGAGACAGACTGGATGGATGGCCTGGCGGCCTCCTGACACAATGACCGCTTTCCACCCATTGCGGACATTAGGTGTCGGGGGAGAATCTCTCGTCCAATGCCCATGAGAAGCGGCGCTCTGCTTCCCTATGACCGGAAAGGGTGGAAAGCGGTCATTCGAAAGCTTTGTTGACTTGTAGGATTTGGCTTGCGAGCCAGCCACCGCGACGGCGGTCGGTTCGGCAAAACCTCGTCCCGCCGTCGCAACCTAGCAATCCAGGTTGGACGGCTGTTCCGGCTCGAGAGACGGGGCAGGCTTTGCTGAGCTTCGATTGCGAAAATGCTCTGGCTGCGCGGCAAATCCAAGCAGATTACGCTGAACTGCCCAGTCCAGTGGTAGATCGACCCTGAGCAAAGCGCGTCGCGTGAGGCCGGGCGGCTGGGCTCCATCGCGGATCGCGAGTTGAATATCCGGAGCCAAATAATTCAAGCGCACGAGCCGGCAGAAGCGATCCTTCTTACAGCCGGTCACGGAAGCAAGATCCGGAACGCCCAAATCGCGCCGCTTTGACATCAGGGTCATTGCCCGCTCGGCGTCATCAAGAAGAGCGAGAAGCCCGCGGTCCGGACGAAGAGTGCCGGGCTGAGGCTGAGGGACGACTGGCAGCGCATACAGGTTGGTCGCTCGAACAACGGCGGCCGCCACGCGGAGGAAGTGAACCGAAACGTCCCTCTCCCGTGCCGCAGGATCTGTTCCAAAAGCTCCGACGCCGTCCCAGGCCAGGTAGCGTCGCATCTCCCCCTTCCAAATGATGATCGTGATTTCGTCCGGAGTGAGCTCTATGCGCTGCAAAAGCCCATGCAGCACATCGGCCATTCTCTGAGGCGAGAGATCATCAAGTCTACGCGCTGCAGGGGGACCGGCGCGAGTAAGATGATCGAGCTCGCGCCCGTGAAGGCCATTGGTCAGAAGCACATGCCGAACCTGCTCGCGGTTGAGGAAAAGGGTTTTCATTGAGGCGATAACGAGCTGCTCCAACTCCGGACCGTTCGCGCGCATTCGCTTCAACTTCTGGCGCCGGGCCCAGGCACTGACGTTGGACACATAATAGCGGATCTGCCTGCCCTTATATTCATAGGCCTTGATGTGCATCGGGCGTCCGGCGCTGTCGAATAACAGACCGGTCAACAGGTTGTCGGGCACGCGTGGACGCCGGGCACCGTGCAGCGCCAGGATGCTCTGAACCTGCTCGAACAATTCCCGGCCGATGATCGGCTGGTGAATGCCTTCAAATGTCTCATCACGATGGCGGACCTTGCCAATGTAAATCGGGTTGCGAAGAATGTGATGTAGCGACGACAGGGTAATCGGGCCGCCACCGAACACTCCGCCGGTTTTCGCTTTCCACACTTTTCGGCGGAACCCTTCGGCAAGCAGCCGGCGGTGGACTGACTCCGTATTCTGCGTTTCCAGGTAGGTATGGAAGATCAGCCGCACGCCGGCAGCCTCCTGGGCATTGGCAACAAGTTTGCCCTTGCGCACGTCGTAGCCCACCGGCGGACTGCCGCCAACCCAACGCCCCATCTGTTTCAGCACCAGGATCCGGTCGCGCATCCGGTCGCTGAGAATTTCACGTTCGAACTGGGCAAAAGTCAGTAACACGTTGAGGACCAGCCGGCCAAGGCTGTCGGACGTGTCGAAGTTCTGTGTGATCGAAACCAGCGCCACCCCGTGACGCTCGAGGAAATCCGTTAATCGTATGAAATCAAAAAGAGTCCGGGTGAGACGGTCGAGCTTGTAAACGAGAATCACGTCAACCAGCCCGGTTTCGATATCGGCCAGCAATTGCTGAAGGGCGGGCCTCATCGTGTTCGCACCGGTTCGACCGCTGTCATCATAGCGCCTCGCGATTTCGATCCAGCCCCGGTGTTGCTGGCTGACGATGTAAGACGAGCAGATGGCGCGCTGGCTTTCGAGTGACGTAATCTCCTGGCCTAGCGGCGGCTCGAAGCTCTTTCTGGTGTAAATTGCGCATCGAACTTGGCGATCCTCGATCGGGGCGCTGAGTGTCATGGCGCTTCTCCTGCTGCGAGGTGAAACGCTCAAAGCTTGCTGCCGCTCTTTTCAAATATTGGGGGACGCCGGGGCTACTGCTCTGACGTTCCGCAGGCATGCTCATGGCGCGATCGTCACCAGCGCAGGAAGCATTCCGTCGTTCGCTGAGATCCCAGTCAATTTGAAAATTGGAACGATCGGCGACGCGCCGTCCGGCGACCAGAATGAATTCACCCGCTGGTGTGAGCCCGCCAGCTCTATTCGGGGCGGACTATCAACAACCCAGACATCCACGCATCATCACCACTATCCGCCGATTCCAGCGGACCGCCGATCCCTTTGCACGGGCTGAGTTGCTCAACTCTTTCCTCTCCGGCACGCACAGGTCTGGACTGGGCCGACTCCCGGACCAGCATTACCGGAAGGAATGTCAGCGGACCATTTGCTGCCATGCAGTAACTGTCAGGCTGTGCTGTGGGAGTGGTCTTCACTCCGATTGGGGTCGCACTAGTCCGGAGTCCAAATCTTGGAGCGACAGAAAGCGAAATGCCAATGCTCGTCGACGAACTTGAACCCATTTGCGTGCGGGCAGCGGCTGGTTCGCTGATAAGAAGCAGCAATGCGGCGACTATTCCTGCGACCCGAATTGATATCGCAAAGGGCCATGCCCGGCGGTTACTGCGAAAGGTAAACTCACGCAGCAAGCGCGAACGGTCACAGGTGAGGTACTTTTGCATCATCGCTGACGAATAAAGCTTGCCGTCCCAACGGTTAGTTGCATTTTCCTCCGCATTGGACGGTTCGGTGCAAAACTCTCAGCGCCGCGCAGCCGTCCGCTTGGACCGACTATTTAACTCAAAATTAAAGGCTTTTGCTGTCTAAGCCCCTGACGATTCATCCATATTGGCGTGAATTTCGTGGGGAATTGGACAATGACTAACCGTATCCACATAGCATCCGCCGCGGCCGTTGCCGCCACGATGTTCCTTGCGGCGCCTGCGATGGCGTCGACCCAGGGTTCCTTTGGCGCAACGTCTTCGGGCTCGGTGACGATCAATGCGTCCGTACCGGGCCGAGTTCGCATCAGCGGCCTAAGCGACGTAACCTTCTCGAGCGTCGATCCGTCGGTTACTGCCAGCAATGCCCAGAACGTCTGTGTTTGGAGCAATACCAGCACGCGGGGTTATACGATCACCGCGACGGGTAGCGGCGCGGCCAATGCATTCACCCTTGCAAATGGTGTGCTACCTGTTGTCCCTTACACAGTTCAGTGGGCATCAAGCTCGGGCCAGACCAGCGGTACGAGCCTCACGGCGGGAACGACCCTAACAGGACAGACTTCGACCGCGACCAACCAGGACTGCTCTTCAGGCCCGGCCGCGTCAGCCAGCCTGGTAGTGTCGATCGGCTCGTCGACGCTGCAAAGCATGTCCGCAGGCGTCACCTATAACGGCACGCTGACGCTCGTAGTTGCTCCTGAATAAGCCGGCTAAGCAATGGAGCCGATGTCTTCATCGCTCGAGGCTTGCCCTAGGAGGGGCAAGGCGCAGGGAGCCCGAAAGGGTATCCTGCGCCTTGCGTTCTCTATCGCATTGTTCCTGAGCGCGGTGGCTTATCCGCTCCCGGCATTCGCCCAGAAAGTCCGAATAACCAATCTTTCTGACGTCGACTTCGGCCTCATCTCCAACTTGCAAGCCGATGCGTTGCGATCGCAGAACGTATGCGTTTACAGCCAAAGCACCGGCGGTCGGTACAGCATCACCGCCGCGGGTTCCGGAGCGGGCTCTTCGTTCTCACTGAGCAACGGCTCAAATGCCCTCGATTATGAAGTCGAGTGGAGTGACCAGTCGGGGCAGACTTCAGGAACAAGTTTGACCCCCAATGTAGCTGCGACGGGCCGAGTTAGCGCGGCCACGCAGCAAACGTGCAACAGCGGTCCAGCCGCTTCGGCCAGCCTAATCATACTCATGCGATCCCCTTCGCTCTCCCAGGCTCGGGAGGGAACTTACAGCGGATCACTGACTCTCCTCGTCGCAGCGGAATGAGGGGTCAGCATGCGTCTCCCCTCCATGCAGACCTTGTGCGCAATCTTCGCAATTACGGTTAGCGCCGCGTTCATAAATGGCAGCGAGGCCCACGCCGCGGCGGGCAGCAGCAACTTCTCAACAAGCGCTCCTGAAGGATTCGAAGCGCTTGCCGCCGAGCGCGAAGTCGTGCTGGACGCTTATTATGGCGGCCGCAAACTGGGCGAGGTAGGGGCAAAGATCAGCCCAGGATTGATCCGGTTCAATGATCCTGACGCAGTCGCCGCGCTTATTCCGGATGTGGCTCAGAAGGAAAAGCTAGTTCGCTTCTTGAGCGGGTCACTTGCCGCGAATGCCGCGAAAGCCTGTGGGCCGGCCCGCGCGGCAGGCTGCGGTTTGCTCGAGACTGGGCATTATGGCGTGATCGTCGATGAAGAACGGTTCCGGGTCGACATCGTCGTCAGCCCTGATCTGCTTCTCAAGCCGGACCCCAGCGCCGCGGAGTTTCTTCCCCCGCCGGCCGCCGAACCGTCTCTGGTCAGCCTTTTCGGTGTCACTGCGTCAGGATCGAGCCGGGGCGGCGAAACACTGCATCTGCAGAATCGCTCCATCGCATCATTGGGAGCGATGCGGATCCGCAGTGACAGTTCGGTTTCGACCGACACGGGCCTCACCGTCGACAATCTCACGCTCGAGGCCGATCGAGGCGATTGGCGATATGCCGGTGGACTTTTTTGGGCTCCCGGAAGTGATCTCATCGGCCGCCGCAAGATCGCGGGGCTTGGCGTCAGCACCCAGCTCGACACGCGGCAGAATAGGGAGGCATTGCTCGGCACACCTGTGTCCATCTTCCTGCAGCAACCGGCTAAGGTCGATCTGCTGGTAGATGGCCGGATTGTTTCCTCACGCATCTATCCAGCCGGAAACAGGCTGGTCGACACGGCGCCTCTGCCCAATGGCTCCTATGAGCTCATTGTCCGGATTCAGGAGGACGGCCGGCCTCCAAGGCAGGAGCAGCGCTTTTTCAGCAAGGGCTCAGCGATGGCCCCGGCGGGCCGTCCGCTGCTGTCCGCATTTGCGGGACTGCTTCCGTCATCTAGCCGCGGGCTATCTCTCGACGGCGATACCGCCTTCTATGAAGTGACTGCGGCTTACAGGCTTTCGCCCGCCCTGGGCATCGATGCCGCCATATTGGGCACCCAGCACAGGGTGATCTTCGAAGGCGGCGCCATCTATCACATGGATGGCGCGCAAGTGCGAATCGCGGGGCTTGTTTCCAGTTCGGCAGACTATGGGGCGGTGCTCAGGATATCTTCTGTGAGCCAAAGCCCATTTTCCTTCAGCTTCGATCTGCGCAAGGTCGTGAGCCAGAATGGCGATCCCCTGCTACCTGTGACGATTTCAAGGGGCACCTTCAGCGAGGAACCGGAGACGGGCTTTGGGGATCGCGGAAGCTACACGCAGGCGTTGTCAATTCTTGGCTATCGTCTGGGCCAAGCGAACCTTAGGCTGACTGGGCTTTATCGGCGCAACGGCTCGCAAAAGGCTAACTATAGCCTTGGGGCGGCTATCGACCTGCCGGTAGTTCGTACGGGACGTTGGGACGTCGTATTGCAGGCGGATGCCCGGCGGACTGAACGCGATTTTGCATCCTTTATCGGGGCTCGCTTCCTCATGAACAAGGGAAGTCTTGCATTTTCAGGGTCCGGAGGGATCAGGCATGAGTCCGAGCGCCGCGGTCCCAACGACCAGTTGGTTGGGGAAGTCCAGGCCGCCTGGTACCGCCAGCTAGCCGACCATAGCCAACTCGCCGGCGACGTGGCCGCGGGACGTGACGCCGACGGCGGCTACGCCCGCGCATCGGCCTATGCGCGAACACCACTTCTGAATGCTCGGGCGGACCTGCTCCAGCAGTTCGGGGACCACCGCACAACCCAATATGCTGCGACGCTCGACAGCGGTTTCGTGCTGTCCAAGGCTGGGCTTGGCGTTGCGGGACGCGACATGAACGATACGGCGGTCACTGTGAAGGTCCGTGGAAGTGAGGCCGGCCAGCAGTTCGATGTGCTCGTCGACGAGGTTGCCCGCGGGACAATCGTCAACGGAAAGCGGCTGGTTCTATTCCTCCAGCCCTACCAAGTTTATGACGTACGCCTCCGGCCACGGGGCACCCAAATCTCGAGCTTCGATACGGCCCCACGTTCGGTGACGCTCTATCCCGGCAATGTTTCCGAAGTTGCTTGGGACGTCACTCCCCTCTTCATCCTGTTTGGGCGAGCCATCGGGACCGACGGAAGGCCGATCGCGTACGCTGACGTTACCGGCTCGCATGGAATTGGCCGCACCGACAGCGACGGCTATTTCCAGATTGAGACCAACAAGGATGACGAGCTCCGCCTGACGCAAGGGAATGGCGGTCATTGCAAATTGAGTATTGGGTTGGTGAAGCCGGTCCAGGGGCTGGTTTCGGCGGGAGACGTGAAATGTCGATAGAGAGAGCGGAGATGCCGGTGCTGAGGCGCTCGATGCGGATGACCCTAACTGCCGCGGGAATCTCCCTCCTGTCGCTGCTACTGGCTTCCCCAGCGGCAGCCGAGCTACTGGTCAGCCAACTGATCGTCGAATTTAAACCCGGAATGCCGAGGGCCGCCGATGTCGAGATTTTCAACAATGGCGACCAGCGAAGCTATGCTGTGGTTGAGCCCCGAGAAATCTTGAATCCCGGAACGGCTGATGAAAAGCGCGTTGCGACCCCCGACCCCGTCAAGCTGGGACTACTCGCATCGCCAGCGCGCTTCATCCTGGAGCCTCAGCAGCGCCGAACGCTGCGCCTTGCGGTGGTGGGCGCCCCCGCGGAGCATGAGCGCGTCTATCGGGTGACCGTGAAGCCTGTGACAGGGGATGTGTCGGGAACCGACAGCGGACTCAAGCTGCTTGTGGGATATGACCTGTTGGTGTTGGTGCGCCCCCCAGCGTCGCGGCCCTCAATCCGCGCAGAACGCCGTGGAACGCAAGTGACTTTGACTAACAACGGCAACGCAAGCGTCGAGTTAGCTGAAGGAAAAGAATGCGATGCCAGCGGAAAGGACTGCCATTCTCTTCCAAGCAAGCGCCTGTATGCCGGAGCCTCCTGGAGACAGGAGCTGCCATCGTCATCGAATGGTGAATATCGGGTCCGGTCGGCCGATGGCTGGTCGTCTTTGAAGTTCTAAGTAGGTTGGGAAGTTGTCCCAGCCACAGCCAAATGCCTCACTGAAGCCGATTTGAATGTTGCCCCCTTGAGACACTTATCCAGAGGGCGTCTATAGCGGATTGCAAGTGAGCGCCGATTGAGGCCGGGATATTGCTGTCGCTGTCTAAATGAGCGAGGGCATCCGACATCAAGCTCAATGCTGCCGATCGAGCGTCAACGACTTCCAAATCATCGCACAGAGCGACGCCTTCAGTCCCAAATTTCCGAAGCATATCCGTGATTTCCTAAATTGCCGCGGCGACACTACTGCTTCGACATAAGTTGGCAACCCGACATGGGCGGCCCGTTCGTTGCCGCTCTAATCTGGGACAGTCTCTGGAATTGCGCCCAGATAGGCGTCCAGGGCCTTTCTTCCCTTCTCGAGCAGACGAATAAATACAATGCGGCGGTCGGTGGGATGATCGACCCGCCCGACAAGTGACTCTTCCTCGAGGGTCCTGATCCATCTGACTACGGTGGAAAGCGGAGCTTCAATCCATTCGGCGAGTCTGCTTGTCGTTAGGCGAGATGCGGATTGTTCGGTTATGTAGAGGGCGAGCAAAATTTCCCAAGCCGGCTCGCCAAAAAGGTCTCGATGGAAAAAGCGTGTCCGTACGCGTCGGCTGTTGAGCACGATCCGCGCTCTTGAGATCAGCGAGTGGCGGTCGGGCGATTCAGCTTCAGATTTGTCGGTGGAATCGAAAAAGCCCAGCCCATTTTCGAGAATGGTGGGGTCGGCAAGTAGCCTAAATAAGCGCGCCGCATCCCTCACATCTTTCTCTGTAAGCGTGACCGTTTTTGCGATCTCTGTTTCGCTTGACTCTGAGCTCTCAGATTCCGGCATGTAGGCCTCCGGCAAGCCCCCTGTCGGGCGGCTCCCAATGAAAATCCGAGCAATGCCAAATTAGCGATATAGTCATGGGTCGGCAATGGAGCGCATTACTCAGGGGCTAAATTCCTTCAGAAAAGATTTGATCCAATAGGAGCGCTGTTTAGTCGGCTTTTTAGTAGAAGCGCAGCTGTCCGGCGCTAGCGACAGCACCGCGCTAAAGCATGACTCTAACCCTTTCAAATTTGCCTTCTATCCGCGACAATTGTTCGGCTGAGGAGCCTCGCTGATGTGGTTGCAGACAAATTAGTGACATTTGGACGTGGCGAGCGTATCGGGTCGCGGCCGCGATCGGGAGGGCACCATGGCTGCTAGCAGGCGCGATTCTTCGGGTGAACGGCAAACTACTGCAGATCCCAGCGATAAGCCGCGGGCGGCCATGGCCCTGATGGTTGAAGCATTGGAGCTTATTGACGCAACCGAGGGGGCCACCGTCGCCGGCGCCCACCTCGATCTCGCAATTCATCGCCTCCAGGAGTGGATTGACGGCGCGGCTAGATAAGCAAGCTGCCAGCCGGAACCGTCCGGAAGTAGGCATTCATCGCTTCCAGACCTTCGCCAGACAACATGAGGAAGGAACGCCGACCATCCATTGGGTCGGGATTGCGAACGATAAGGCCTCGTTCCTCAAGTTGCTTGATCCAACGAAGGGCCGTCGTATTAGGCACAGCCGCACCGTCGCATAGATTGGTTACAGACATGCGGTACTGACCGAGAGCAGAAGCGTAGAGCTCGAGCAGAATATCCCATGCGGGATCCGCGAAGATGTCCTTGCCGAAGATGCGATCGCGGTTGCGCCGCAACTTTAGCATATTTCGGATGTAGCGCTCACAGACCTGCTGGCAGGATTCCGGCTTTTCCGGCGTACCGGAAAGCTGTTCTGCGATGCGCAGGGCCGAACTAAGCTGGCCGCGAAGCGCGTCCACTTGGCGCGAATCCTGATCAACAGAGGCCGGTTGCGGCGTTGCAATTTTTAGAACTTCCACAGCCCACCCCACTTTCGTTACCGGCGACAATGGAGCCGGCCAGCCAGATATTTACTAATGGTGGTTACGCTTCATTTACCATTTAGACCGGAATGGATGGGTATTTGATCCGGATTGGAAGCAACTGGTCGGGGCCCTAGCTTCCGCTGTGCATTCCAGCCCCAGCCTTCGAAATGAACGGTCCTACTGATATAGCCGAACTGAGGCTCCGACTCTGCGATTACCGATATCGGCGAGTGAGCCCGGCAATAGTATTGGAGCGGAGCCTCAGCATTCCCGCGGAGGCTGCAGTGAAAAAGAAACGCCTATGGGCCGGTGTCGACCTCGGGGTCGAGACGGCGAGCGTGTGTGTCATCGATGACGCCGGTCAGGTTCTGCACGAAGGCGATTGCCCGAGCTGCGCCAAGGACGTTAGGCACGCCCTCACTGGGTTCAGGCGCACGCGCTTCGCAAACGTTGCGTTCGAGGCGGGAACGGGCACTCACGTTGCCCGGGGGCTGCGGAGCTTTGGCTATCCGGTGGAGCTGTATGAAACCCGGCAATTGAGCAAATTCTTGCGGGCTCGCCGCAATAAGACAGACGCAGGCGATGCCAGAGGAATAGCGGAGGCCGGGCGAATAAGCGTTTCGCTCGTGTCCAAAGTTTATCTGAAGTCACTCGACAGCCAGGCTCTCCAGTCGCGCCTAGCCATTCGAAGGCATTTGGTCCGCCAGCGTGTCGCAGCAGTGAGCATGCTCGGCCGGCAGATCGAACTGTTCGGCGGTCGCATTCGCTCCTCGGTCAGAAGAGTTGACTTCCGGGCAGCTGCCGAGGCCGAGATTCGTAAGATCGGCCGTATCACATCGACCGACCTCGTCGAGCAGTTACGATATCTCGCTGATCACTGCGAACGCCTAATTGCGTACCAGCGGTCGGTCGACCGGGAGCTGCAGCAAGTCGCTCAGGAAAATGACGTTTGCCGACGATTTATGGAGATCCCTGGGGTCGGCCCACTTTGCGCGCTCACTTTCTACGCAGCCGTCGACGATCCGCATCGCTTTTCCCGATCAACGGACGTTGGCAGCTACTTCGGACTCGCGCCCCGCCTCCATGAGTCCGGATTGGTCGTCAAGAAGTCGCGAATCTCGAAAATGGGTAACCGGAATGTCCGTGCTTTGCTGGTCCAGGCGGCATCAATGTATGTGATGCATTGCAAGCAGGACGCCGGATTAAGGGATTGGGCGTTGCGTCTCCAGGAACGACTAAGCCGCACGCCATCGCGAATTGCGCTTGCCCGGAAACTTGCTGTGATCATGCTGGCAATTTGGAAGAGTGGCGATCACTTTAACCCAGTGCACCGTTCGTCAATAGCCGGTGGCCCAAACTGCTGATGCAGTATGCTCTCCGCGGCCCGGTTCGCACAGACAAACCCGGACCTCGAACATTGTAATGCCTATTTGATTTCGTATTCCGTATTGAGGCTAGGTTTGCCTGTGCGTTCCGAGGTGCGAGCGAACTCGGTATATCATTCGACGTTTCGTCCCGTGCCTGCTCATTGTAATTGTCCGTCGGCACGGCAAGGTGCGCAACTGTCTGAGATATTGATGACCTGTCGCTCGTATTTAGTTTCCCCTGACCTGCGGGCCACCCACGCTGACGGTCTGACCAGCCGGAAACACAAGGTAATCCATTAGCGGCAGATCGAGCTCCGCGGAAACGCGCCTCAGCTTGCTAACTGCCGAGACTGTCAGTCGGTCGGGACGATAAGTCTCCCCGAGATCGGTGCGTGCCAGGATGTAGCCTGCCGCGCCAAGCGCCTTTCCATGTCTGACGATGCTTCGGGTCTCTTTGCCCAGCGCGGGAGCACTTTCGCCGCACCACCGCATTACTCCAATTAGGTCCAGCGCGCCGTTCAGGTATAGAACGCACAATTGTCCGCAAGAGCTGCGGTCGATTTCCTCAACATATCGGCGAGTAGCCTTGCGATCCCTCAGCTTCTGCCGAGAGGCAGGCAGCTGAGACCAGGTTGAGTCAAGCGTCGTATGCGAATCGTTTCTCGAAACCATTCGAGCGGGGTATGCGCCATTCAGGCTACCTGTCCATGAAACTGTTGATGCACCGAGTTTGGATGGGCTGCCAGAGCGCATTGGGGTAGCTAGCTGGGTGACGTTGCGCTTCATTCGTCGCTGATTAGAGGAAAAGCTCGGCAGCCTCCCGCGCTTCCCCCACGTCATTGCCGCGCTTCGAATAGCCAAGATCTCGCATGCTTACCGACCCCAACAATGATTAACGAACGCTAGCGAGCTCGATTAACAATGTCCTCAATGGGTCGTTTGCGGCAGCTAAGGGTGGAAAGCGGTCATTAGCGCGGCCACTTCAAAAGGCTCGCATCCACGATCTCGCCGCCCATATGTTGGACAAAAGCTTCACGTAGGCTTGCCGCGTGCTTGGTGGCCGCAAACTCTTCTGGGTCCATTCCTTCCGCCCAAAAACCCCATTTGACTTAATCGTCAGCACTGACCGGTCCCTGTTCGGGGATGAAGAAGTCGACGTGCGACGCTTTGCCGTCGACCACTGAACCGCAAAAGCCAAGGCCTACGCAAAATTCATGTTGTAGCGCTTCGTAAGGAGTTCTCTGTTCCATGCTGCCAGCGTAATGCCGTAGCGCTTATGACCGCAATGGGTCGAAAGCGGCCATTAGGCCGACCACGCGAATCCAGTGCTTACTATGTGATTACTTTTCGGGATTCGTTGTCGGTGAAATGGCTGGTGAGCCCTGCTGGATTCGAACCAGCGACCTACTGATTAAAAGTCAGTTGCTCTACCGACTGAGCTAAGGGCCCACAGCCGTGCAGGGCCGTTAGCTTGCCCGCCGCCGCTTGCCAAGGCGCGATAGGAGGTGCCGGGCACTTGGTCCGCCCGCAATCCGCCAATCGGGCGCGATTGCCGTCAGCGGCCCGAGCACGAATTTCCGCTCCGCTAGCCGCGAATGGGGGATGGTGAGGCCGCGTGAGTGGAATCGCCCGCCGCTCCAGGCGATCAGATCAAGATCCAGCACCCGTTCTCCCCAGCGCTTACCACGGCGACGGCCGAAATCGCGCTCGACGGCCTTGAGTTCCGCCAGCATCGCTACCGGTTCCAAGCTGCTTTCGACCAGCGCAACCGCATTGGCGAAGTCGCGGCCAGCGCCGCCGACGGCCTTGTTCAGAATGATGGCCGACGCGTCGAACAGATCGAACTCGGCATCGAGCCGCGCGATCGCCGCTTCGACCACGCCGGCCGGGCGGCCATAGCGAATATGGCGGCGGTTGGAGCCGATGGCGATGGCGTAGAGGTGATTTGCGTCGCTCACGGCTGCGCGCCTAGGCTAGGACAATGAAGTTCGCCAGCCCTGCCGACCTCTCGCCCATTCCGAACGCAGAGGCCCGGCGCGACTGCCCGCTTTGTCCACGGCTGGTGGCGCTAAGGGAACAGTTGCGAAAAACGCATCCCAGCTGGTGGAATGCGCCGGTGCCCTCGTTCGGGGATCCCGATGCATGGCTCGCGATCGTCGGCCTCGCTCCGGGCCGCAAGGGGGCGAACCGGACTGGCCGGCCGTTCACCGGCGACTTCGCTGGGAAGCTCCTATTCTCAACATTGCTGAAAATGGGGTTGGCGGAAGGGGAATATCGCGCGGACCCGACCGACGGCCTCAGGCTGAAAGGGGCGGTGATCCTCAATGCCGTCAAATGCCTGCCGCCCCGCAACCTGCCGCGCGCCCAGGAACAGGCCAATTGCCGTCCCTTCCTCACGTCTGCGATTGCAGCCCTGCCCAAGGTCAGCCACTTCATCGCCCTAGGCAGCGTTGCGCACAAAAATCTGCTGCTCGGCCTTGGTGTTCCCGCGAGACAGGCGCGCTTTGCCCATTGCGCGGTTCATGATCTGCCGGGCGGCCGCGTCTTGATCGACAGCTATCATTGCTCGCAACAGAATGTGAACACCCGCCGCCTTAACGCGGCGATGTTCGAGGCGGTATTCGAAAAGGCGCTGGCGCTCTAGCGGGCGTAGCCGAAGCGCTCGACCCACGGCTCCAGGACCGGCAGGACCGGCCGCAGCTGTTCCTCGTAGCGCTGCCATTGCCGCGAGCCGTCATAGAGCGGCTTGCTGACCTGGCTGGCGCTCATGGTTGATACGCCGCGGCGCCGCGCGGTGCGTGCAAAGTCGCGCATCGCTTCGGTCCACTCGGCGCCGAGGAAGTCGCACAGCCGCTTCGTCTCCTGGTCGAAGTTCGCCACCAGCGCCTCATAGCGAAGCTCAAGGCGGGCGAGCTGCAAGGCATCGAGGAATGCCTCCTGGGTCCGCATCAGCGCGTCATAGTGCCGCGCAGCGCGCTCAAGGTCGGTGAACTCGGCGGCGGCAGGGGACGGCGCGAAGTTGGCTCGGAAGCAGCTCCACACCACGTCGCGCGGATCGCGGCGCATGACGATGATCCGGGCCGCCGGGAACAGCCGCGCGATCAGGGGCAGCGCCAGGCCCTTCAGCGGATCCTTGTCGACGAACAGCTTGCCGGTGGCATCGATCCCGGCGGCGGCCACCGCCTGCCAATAGGCGCTTCGCAACCCCTCGATCGTCGCGCTGTCCGCGTCAACGAGGCGAGCCAGCCCGCCCGCATGAAGAAACTGTTCGCCCGCCGCCAAGGTCGGCCGTTCTTCCAGCGCCTCGACCCCGGGGATCGATGCCAGGACATTTTCGACCAAGGTCGTCCCCGACCGCGGATAGCCGATCAGGAAGGCCGGCGCCGGCGAGGCATCGGGCGCATCCACCGGCCAAGCTTCGATGGCGGCAAATTCACGACCCAGCCGTTCGGCAAAGTCGCGGTGGGTTTCGCTTGCCCCTCCGAGCCGTTCAAGCCGCCGGGCGGTGGCATGATTGGCGGCCGAATAGGCGGCATGGGCTTCGGAATAGCGTCCGAGGTGATCAAACGCATCGCCCGTCAACGACGCCAGGTTGGCGAGATTCTCATCGCGCAAATCCGTTGCGAGAACGGGCTCAAGGATGGCAAGCGCTTTTTCCGGCTGTTTGCGCTCGATCTCGGCGCGCGCCATGCCCGCCGCCCCGGGAGGATCGAGCGGATCGAGCTCAAGCGCGCGCTGACCGTAGCGGAGGGCGATGTCCAGGTCACCGCGCCGAGAGGCGACCGATGCGACGCCACCGAACGCCGACGCCGACTCCGGATCAAGTTCGGCGGCGCGATGATAGCTGGCGAGGGCGGCCTCCAGCGATCCACCCGTTTCCAGCGCCATACCCCGTTCCAGCCAGGGCGCGGCGGCGGTCGGATCGAGGCGGATGGCTTCGTCGAGATGCCTCAGTGCTTCGCTCAGCCTGCCCTGCTTGCGCAGCACCGAGCCGATCGCGCCGATGATCATCGGATCGCCCGGCGCCAACTCGAGCGCTTCGCCAAGCAGGGCCAACGACGCGTCGAAATCGCCCGCTTCCTCGCGCCTCCAGGCAGCAAGGTTGAGCAGCATCGGATCGCGCTGCCCTTCGCCGAGCGCGCCGTCAGCAAGTTCCGCAGCGCGGGCGACATCGCGCTCGACCAGCGCCTGCTCGATCGCCTGGAGTGTCGCGGGATCGATCGGGCTCACCGATCCTCCACCAAGCGGCCGTAGAGCTCCGGTCGGCGGTCGCGGAAGAAGCCGAAGGCGGCGCGGTGGCGCTTGGCCTGGTCGATATCGAGCGTTGCCACCAGCACGCCCGTCTCGTCCTTGCCGAACTCGGCCATCATGTCGCCTCGCTCGTCGCAGATGAAGCTGTGCCCGTAGAAGATTTGACCGCCCTCATTGCCGATGCGGTTGGCGGCGACCACCGGCACCACATTGCTGACGGCATGGCCGATCATCGCCCGCCGCCACAGCCGCGACGTGTCGAGGTCCGGATCGTGCGGCTCGCTGCCGATCGCGGTCGGATAAAACAGGATTTCGGCACCCATCAACATCATCGCCCGGGCGGTTTCGGGATACCATTGGTCCCAGCACACGCCGACGCCGAGCGTCGTGCCGGCGCCCTGCCACACCTTGAAGCCGGTGTTGCCGGGACGGAAATAGAATTTCTCCTCATAACCCGGCCCGTCGGGGATATGGCTCTTGCGGTAGACGCCGCCGACCTTTCCGTCGGGCCCGATCATCGCCAGCGAGTTATAATAATGCTGGCCGTCGGCCTCGAAGAAGCTGGTCGGGATCCAGATCCTGAGTTCCTCGGCCAGCGCCTGCATTGCCTTTACCGACGGATGTTCCGTAACCGGTTTGGCGGTGGCGAAAAGGCCCTCGTCCTCGACCCGGCAGAAATAGGGACCCTCGAACAGCTCGGGCGGAAGCACGACCTGCGCTTCCTTGTCGGCCGCCTCGCGCACCAGCTCGGAGACGTTGCGGATGTTCTCGGCGGTGTCCTCGCCAAAGGCCAGCTGAAGTGCGGCGACGGTGATCTTGTGGGTCATTCGGGCACCTGCTGGGAAATGCAGTGGAAGCTGCCGCCACCGGTCAAAATATGGTCGGCGCGAAGGCCGATGGCCTTGCGGTCCGGGAACAGGTGCTGGATCGCCTCGACCGCCGCATCGTCGTTGACTGCACCATAAAGCGGAATGACGACAACCACATTGCCGACATAAAAGTTCATATAGCTGGCGGGGATGATTTCTCCATTGCGCTCGACCAGGCCGGGGGAGGGGATGGCAACAACTCCCAGGTCTGCGTTTAGCAACGCTTCCGCGGCATCGGCATAGACGGCAGCGTTGGGATCGTCGGCAGTCGCTTCGGGGACCGCGACTTGGTTGGGTCCAACGAAGCGGGCGAGATTGTCTACATGGCCATCGGTATGGTCGTTGAGGAGGCCATCTCCCAGCCAGACGACCCGGGTTGCGCCCAGATCGCGCTTCAGCTGCGCCTCCGCTTCATCCTTGTCAAAGTCCGGATTGCGATTGGGGTTGAGCAGGCATTGCTCGGTGGTGAGGAGGGTGCCCGAGCCGTCGCCGTCGATCGCGCCGCCCTCCAGGATCCAATCTGCGCGCGAGCAGGGTATCGCCGCTTCGGCAGCAAGCCGCGCGCCGATCGTGTCGTCGCCAGGCAGGTCATATTTTCCGCCCCAGCCGTTGAACCGAAAGTCGACGCCGCGCCGGCCTGCGCCGGAGCCGAGGATGATCGCAGCGGTATCGCGCAGCCATATGTCGCCGAACGGTTCGACAATCACCCTGGCAAAGGGCGCAAGACGCCGCGCTTCGGCCCCAGCGGTTTCATCCGCGGCAACCAGCCACACTTCCTCGCCCTTACCCTCGGCATGAACGGCAGCGGCAAAGGCTGCAACCTCGGCCTGGGCCGGCGCAAGATCCTCCAGCCACAGGTCGGCGGCGCTCGGAAATCCGATCCAGACGGCCTGGTGGGGAGCCCATTCAGGGAGGGGGGCTTGGGTCATGGGCAGCCGCTTATCAGCGTCACTTGGCGAGAGAAAGGGTCAAGCAGTCAGTTGCAGCACATGCGGCAAGATTGCGAACAGTGGCGGGAAACAGTAAGAAATTCCGCACCAGCGGTGCCGAATAGCTGTCAACGGATCGTTCCGAAATTCCTCTTGGGGGGGAAAGGGGGGGAGCGGCATGACCAATCGAGCAGGATTTAGGGCTTTTGCGATCTTTCTGATGTTGGGCGGCAGCGCACTTTGCGGTTGCGCGGGCCGGGAAATGGGCACGGATGACGCAGCCATCTCGACATCGGAGCAAGGCACAGCGCCTGAAGACATAAATATGGCTGCGCCGGATGACGGCGAGAATGCGTCCGAGGTGCATGGAAGCGGCGCTGACAGGGG
>Ga0075421_100001024_pt1 | contig 31634 bp, 24 predicted proteins | sample SoiMetdeltSBSDD5_FD_75292 | JGI IMG/M metagenome (GOLD analysis project Ga0075421, IMG submission 75292) | Bulk soil microbial communities from a Populus tree surrounding site in Tennessee, USA - Soil MetaG P. deltoides SBSDD5 | ecosystem: Environmental > Terrestrial > Soil > Tree plantation... | reverse complement strand
GGTTGCCGCCGAGCTCATACACCACTAGGCTCTGCATGGCTGCCCGTCTCTACGGAGACCATCGCCATGAGAGCGTCGTCATGGAAGGCTGCCTCCCCTCTCGGCGTGTCACTGCCGACGGTCGACTGCGGCCGCGATGTGCGACTGGCGCACTCGGTCCTCGCCCCGGAAGTAGCGCGTAGGTCGCGGTCTCCTCCTCGAGCTGTCGGGGCTCCTCTTCGCTCTCGGCGCGCCCGTCTCGCAATGGAAAGAAGTCGATGACCTGAAGGAGAACAGGCGATGAAGAGAGGATTCCTGGTCTGTGCGACCTTGTTGCTCGTGGCGTCCGGCGCGTGGGCAGGCGATGGCACGATCGTCAAACCCACCGGTGAGCTGATCGAAGGGCAGTACATTGTCGTGTTCAATCCCGGGAGCGACGCCCGGGCCATGGCGGCACAGCTCGCTAGCATCCATGGTGCTCGGACCCTGCGGACTTACAGTCACGTGTTCAGAGGCGGCGCCTTCGCGATGAACGAGAACGCGGCGAAAGCGATGTCGCTCAATCCCAACGTGATGCTCGTGGAGCAGGACAGCGTGTTCACCGTCAACGTCACCCAGAGTCCCGCCACCTGGGGCATCGACCGGATCGATCAACGGAACCTGCCGCTCTCCAACAGCTATACCTACGACTTCAACGGCGCTGGCGTGCGGGCATACATCATCGATACCGGCATCCGCACGACGCACAGCCAGTTCGGCGGCCGTGCCTCCTGGGGTACCGTCTGCACCGGCGAGGCCCAGAGCGACGGCCACGGCCATGGCACGCACGTGGCGGGCACCGTCGGCAGCGCCACCTACGGCGTGGCCAAGGGGGTCAGCCTCATCGCCGTCAAGGTCTGCACCAACGGCGGCTCGTGCCCCAACAGCAGCGTGCAGTGCGGCATCGACTTCGTGGTGCAGCAGAAGCAGGCGAACCCTTCGATTCCGGTGGTGGCCAACATGAGCCTGGGGGGAGCGTTCTCGTCCACCCAGAACGCCGCCGTCAACAATGCCGTCAGTGCCGGCGTCTTCTTTGCCGTGGCAGCCGGCAACGAGAACACCAACGCCTGCAACCGCTCGCCGGCCAGCGCCGCCAACGCATACACCATCGGCTCGACGACGACCTCGGACACCCGCTCGTCGTTCTCGAATTTCGGCACTTGCGTCGACACCTTCGCGCCAGGATCGTCCATCACCTCCACCTGGAGCACCTCCGACACCGCCACCAACACGATCAGCGGCACGTCAATGGCGACCCCGCACGCCACGGGCGCGGGGGCCTTGGTCTTCGCGGAGCACCCCACGTGGACACCGTCGCAGGTGATGAGCGAGCTGACCGCCCGCGCCACCACCGGCGTGCTCACCGGCGTCGGCACCGGTTCGCCGAACCGCCTCCTCTTCACGCTCGGCGGCTCGCCGCCGCCGCCGAGCTGCACCGTGCAGCAAGGCTTCGAGAGCGACTCCACCGGCTGGGCCAACGGGGCCTCCACCTGCACCACCGGCGCCTACGTGCGCGCCAATCCGACGCTGGTCACCGACGGCGGCGTCACCACGCAGCCGAGCGGCTCCCACGCGGGCAGCTTCTCCATGTTCACCGCTACCAACAGCAGCGCCGGCGTCAACGACGTGGACGGCGGCAACTGCATCCTCAACTCGCCGACATGGGGCGTCAGCGCGGCCTCGACGCTTTCGGTCTGGTACTTCCACGGCCAGCGCGATGCCGGCGACGATCCCACCGGTGACTTCTTCCGTCTGGAGTACTCGACCAACGGCGGCTCCACCTGGACCACCCTGGCCTCGACCGGCGACTCCACCCGCAACGCCTCGTGGACCAACGCCACCGCGTCCATTCCAGCGGGCTCCAACGTGAACCTGCGCGTCCAGTGCTCGGACGGCGCGGCTACCGGTGACCTGGTGGAGTGCGGCGTCGACGACGTGTCCATCTGCACGAACTGAGCTGTTCCAGTCTCCTCCTCAAGGCCCTCCTCTCCCAGCGCACTCCACCCGCGGGAGAGGAGGGGCCCGATTCGAGACCCTAACGAGGCGCCCTCAAACGGAACCGGCTGCAATGTGCGTGACTCCAGCGAATTGTTTCGTCCAGGAGGACAGGCCATGGCTCAGAGACTCACTGCTTGTCGAGCCGTACTTTTGTTGCTGGTGGTTTTCCTGGTGGCATCCAGCGGCTTTGCTCAGGAGCCGCGAAGCGGTCAGGTCGCGGACAGGACGCAGGAGGCACAGAACGGTCTGCCGCCGGAGATGTCGGCTCAGGCGCGGGCGGCGCTCGCCGCGTCGGTGCCGCGCCGCGAGGCTGAGCTGGCGAAGCGGCAGCGGGAGGACGTCCTTGCCGAGGTGGAGCTACGGGCGCAGGAGATGGGCGTCCGAGCCTCCATCGGGGAGCTGACCGATCTGCTCTGGCAGAGGGCTTACCTCTGCAGTTGCCAGCCCCCAAACGGGTGCGAGCTCAGTGCGTCGAAGATGGCGCCAATCTGTCCTTGAGCACCACTGCGCCCAGGCTCTGCTCACGGGCCGATCGCGGTGCCCGCAGCGTTGGCCCTACCCCTACCAGATGCGGACCCGGGCGCTCGGCTCCAGGTAGAGCCGCTGCCCGGGAACGACGTCGAAGGCCTCGTACCACGCGTCGAGGTTGCGCACGGTGTCCATCCGGTACCTCTCCGGCGCGTGGTCGCCCGCGAGCTGCGCCCGCAAGGCGGTCTCGTTCGTCTTCGCGCCGAAGGTCTGGGCGAAGGCGATGAAGAACTCCCGGTCCCCACGACGCACGAGATCCTTGTCCGCGGCCTTCTCGCCAAGCGAGTTGCGATACGCCTCGAACGCGGCCGTCAGGCCGGCGAGGTCGGCGACGTTCTCCGTCCGCGTGAGGCGACCATCGACGTGAACGCCGGGGATCGGCTCGTACTGTGAGAACTGTCGCACGAGCGGCTCGGCCGCCGCCTCGAACTTCGCCGCATCCTCGGCCGTCCACCAGCGGTGCATGCGCCCGTCGGGCTCGTAGTCGGCGCCCAGCGCGTCCACGAAGTGGCTCATGTCGTGGCCGATGAGCGCCCCGATCGAGCCGTAGGTGGCGGCATCCGACGCAGTGGAGTCGTATTTCGGCGGCTGGAGAAGCGCCGCCGCGAACACGTAGGCGTTCTGCTGGAAGGTGAGCAGGGCACCCACGAGGTGCGGCGGGATCGCCCACTCGTGCGGGTCATAGGGCTTGGCGAGGCGCGCCAGGGCGTGACGCCGGTTGCGCTCGGCGACGCGTTGCAGATTGCCGAAGGCGTCGCCGGAGTCGATGCTCAGATCGCTCCAGTCCTCCCACACTTCCGGGTATCCGACGCCGACGTAGAGGCTGTCGAGCTTGGCCAGCGCGACCTTCCTGCTGGCGGGCGACAGCCACGCCGCGCGTGCCACGTGCTCGCGGAACGCCGCCGCGACGTCGTCTATGGCGCCGCGCACCCGCGCCTTCTGCGCCGGCGGAAAGTAGCGCCGTGCGTAGAGCTCCCCGAGGGGACCTTCCATGGCCGACTGCGTGATTGCCCGGGCGCGCTCCTCGCGCGTGCGCCGGTCTCCTCGCATGTCCGCGGCCGCCGCGGCGAATGCGCGCGGCAGCGCGTCGGCGAGCTCGTCGATGACGTGAAAGCGGAGATAGTCCTTCCATGCGGCGAGCGGCCGAGAGGAGACGAGCGCGGCGAGGCCCTTCAGCGCCGAGGGCTGCCACGCCACGACCACTTGCAGGTCGGCGAGTCCCGCCGCCGCGAGGAAGGCACCCCAGTCCATGCCGGGCGCCTCCCGCACGAGGTCCGAGCGGGACCACTGATTGTCGGCGTTGCGATCGACGCCCGATGCCTGGCTGGTGGCCTGGGTCTCGGCGATCGCGGTCTCGAGCGCGAGCACCTGCGCGGCGCGCTGATCCGCGTGGTCGAAGCCCGCCAGCGTCAGCATACGCTCGACGTACTTCTGGTATCGGCTCCGCTGCTCGCCGGCGCGGGGATCCTGGCTCAGGTACCGCTCACGGTCCACGAGCCCGAGACCACCTTGCACCAGGAACGCGCCATAGGTCGTCTCACCGTGGATGCTGTGCTCCACGGCCAGTCCGAGCACCGACGACGAGTCGTAGTCCCCCAGGTCGAGCGGATCCGCGTCGGCGTGCATGGTGCTGCCGAGCAGGCGAGTGAGCGCCAGCTTGTCGCCGACGCCGTCGATCCCGGACAGCAGCTGTGCGAGCGGAGCGACTCCCCGACTCTCGATTGCCGCCTCGTCCAGGAGCGCCGAGCGAAAGTCAGCCACCTTTCTGGCCAGCGAGCCCGGGGGCGAGGCGGGCGCCTCGTCGAGAATCGCCGCGAGCTGCCGGCGGGTGCGCTCGTTGATGTCGTCGCGCACCGTCCAGCGGTCCTTGCCCGCCGGGATCACGGCCCCCTCCAGCCAGGCGCCGTTGGCGTAGCCGAAGAAGTCGTCCCCCGGCGCGATGCTGGGGTCGACGGTGTCCTCCAGACGCGAGGGAGCGCGATCGGGCGGCGGCCCTTGCGAGCGGGCTTCGTTGGCCGAAAACGGCGAGACAAGGAGCGACAGAAGAGCCATGCTGAGCGGCAGACGACGCGGAGCTGCGTGAGTGGGCATGCGTGACCTCGCGCTGACTGGTGCTGCGTCAAGGTAGCGGCCCGCGCGTTCGTTGTCGCAGCGCAGACCGACAGATAGCGATCACTTTCGGACAAATGCACACCCGCGCGCATCGGATCGAAGTCCTGTTCGTGATCGTGCCGCACTCGTTGCTGCTCGACATCGCCGGTGCCGCCGAGGCATTCCGCCTGGCCAACCAGCACCGCGGGAGACGCGGCCTCCCGCCACGCTTCCACCTGCGTTTCACCGCTCCGAGCGAGCTGCAGGACACCTCGGTCGGGCTGTCGATCGCGGGCTTGGAGCCGTTGCCGCAAGAGCTTCGCGAGAACACCTGGGTGGTGGTGGTGGGTCAGCCGAGCGAGCACCTTGGCAAGGTCACGCCGGCGGTCGCGACCACCGCGCGCTGGCTGAGCCTGCACCTCGGAGACGCACTGCGCGAGGGCGCCACCGATCGCCGCCTGGTGACGATCTGCTCCGGCACGCTGCTCGCGGCGCGCGCCGGGCTGCTCGCCGGGCGGCGGTGCACCACCCACCACGAGCTGCTCGACACGCTGCGCGCGCTGGCGCCGGGGGCGAAGGTGGTCGACAACCGGGTCTTCGTGGTGGACGGCCCGCTGGCGTCGAGCGCCGGGATCACGGCGGGGGTCGACCTCGCGCTGCACCTCATCGCCGAGGAGTGCGGGGAAGCGCTGGCGGCGAGCGTGGCCGAGGACATGGTGGTCTATCTCCGACGCTCGGATCGAGATCCGGAGCAGTCACCCTTCGGGTGCCATCGCGGGCACCTCCACACGTCGGTTCATCGCGTGCAGGACGCGATCGTCCACCAGCCCGAGCGGGACTGGAACATGGCGGCGCTCGCGCAGGCCGGACACACCACGGAGCGACACCTGCTGCGGCTGTTCGTCGAGCATGCACACGTGTCGCCGCTGCAATACCTCCAAGCGATCAGGCTCGAGCGGGCGAGGCAGGCGCTCGCGTATGGCGCGAGCGTGACGCGAGCGGCCGAGTTTGCCGGGTTCCGTTCCGCCCTCCAGATGCGGAGGGCCTGGAGCAGGCAGTGGGGCGGATCGCCGAGAGATGCGCTGAGGGCCGATCGCCGGGGCCCCGAGACCGAAGTGTCATCCAATGCCGAGGCCGCTGATGTAGTCCTTGCCGCCGCCCGCTTCGCGAGCGGCACGCGCTGATCTACCATGGTGTCGACACGGAGGGCCGGACATGCCGAGCAACCGCATCGTCGCGCACTGGTCCGACGGCCGACTGACCAAGGGGTCGACCAGCGATTTCCTGCCGACTCGCGACGTCTTCCACGTCGCTCCGGCCGACAGCGGCCCCGTCGTAGCGGTCAAGGTTTCGGAGCTCAAGGCAGTCTTCTTCGTCAAGGACTTTGTGGGCGATCCTGGACACCGACGCCGCAACGCCTTCGAGGCCGGAGTGCCGGTTGTCGGCCGGAGGGTCCGGGTCGTCTTCAGCGACGGCGAGGAGATCATCGGTACCACGCAGGCCTACCAGCCGGGGCGCGCCGGCTTCTTCGTCGTACCCGCCGACGTGCACGGCAACACCGATCGCTGCTTCGTGGTCGTGGCGGCAACCCGCGAAGTCGTGCTGCTCTGAGTTGGCACCTCTTCTCGGCCCTCCTCTCGGGCCGTACCGTGTGCTCGACTTCGCTGCACGATCCGCCGGCTATGCCAGAGACTTTGCACCGGCGCGGGAGGGCGAATGACGCGCTCGCCCGCCGCCCGCCGTCATGGCCGTACCTTCCAAGCGTCCCCGCGCACACCGCGCCGCGCGCGGTGGCGGCGCCATCGTCGCGCTGGCGGCTGCGCTCGGCGGATGGCTCCCCGCGGCGCCGCTCGCGGCGCAGTTCACTGATGTCACTGGCGCTTCGGGCCTCAGCGTCATCGTCGACGCCGCGTACGACGACAACCCGGACTGGTGGCTCTCGGGCCTCCACTTCGTCGACCTCGACGGCGACGGTGTCCTCGACCTCTTCCTCTCAGCCCACACCGGAGGCGCGCTCGCGGCGCGCAACAACGGCAACGGGGTGTTCGCAGTGCCTCCCGGGAGCTGGCCCGACTCCGAGATCCACCTCCACAGCGACCGCGACGGCGACGGCCGCGTCGACCTGTCGATGACCTATCAAGACGGCGGCGGGCGCTGGTGGCGGAACCAGTCGAGCGGCGGCACGCTCGCCTTCACCCCGACCAACGTCCTCACCGGCGGCAACGAGGCGCGGGCGCAGGTGCTCGCCGACCTCGACCGCGACGGCTCCATCGACTGGCTGCGCGCCGCGCCACCGGGATTGGTCGTCGACCGCGGCGACGGCGCGGGCGGCTTCATCGCCGAAGCCTTCACGCTGGCCATCCCGGGCACGGGTTCGAACGACAACGCCAACTTCCTGCCTGGCGACTTCGACCGCGACGGCGACGTCGACCTGCTGGCGATGGTGGGCGGCGGCTACGACGACACGGACGGCCGTACCATCTTCTACCGCAACGACGGCAACCTGACCTTCACCGACGTGACGACGGCAGCGGGCCTGCCGGGCCCGGGCACGGTTGTCAAGGGTGTGGGGGACTTCGACCAGGACGGCGACAGCGACCTGATCGCCGTCGCCCACCGCGCCATGCCGCCGGTGCTCTACGACAACGACGGCGCAGGGCACTTCACGCTCGACGCCTCGTCGATCACCGGCGTGGCGGCCCAGTCGCTCACCTACGCCGCGTGGGGCACCGCGGTGGCGACCGACTTCGACAACGACGGCATCGTCGACATCCTGATGAACGGCAAGTACTACCTCAAGCTGCTGCGCGGCACCGGAGGTGGGCACTTCGCCTACGCCAACGCCGCTTGGGGGATTCTCGACAGCTGCGCCTGCTCGGTGGACGACGGCTTGGCGTTCGGCGACTGGGACGGTGACGGCGACCTCGACCTCGTCGGCTACGACGAGACCTTTCCGGTGCGCACCATCGTCGCCTACCGCAACGATGCGCCAGCGCGCGGCTGGGTGAACGTGCGCCCGGTCGGGGGCCCCGGCAATCGCCAGGCCGCCGGCGCGGTGATCCGCCTGCTCGCCGCGGGAACCAACACGCTGCTGGCGCGCGAGGAAGTGGCGATCTACTGCTTCCAGGCCGCCAATTCCTACTACGGCTACGCCACGACCGAGCGCCACTTCGGCCTCGGCAACCGGCCCGCCGTCGACGTCGAGGTCACCTTCCAGCCGAGCGGCGAAGTGCGGCGGATCAACGGCGTCGCCGCCGGCTCGACGGTGGTGGTTGCCCTGGGCGGGCTCTTCGCCAACGGCTTCGAGTCGGGCAGCCTGAGCGCCTGGTCGGGGAGCACTGGCGGCTAGTCAGCCGAACGCCACCTCCGCGTTCGCCTCGATCCACGCCGCGGCTCGATCGACGGGCTGCTCGCCTGGGGGAGCCTCACCGAGATCGCCATAGATCAACCGCGGCGAACCCGTGATGGCGCTGAAGCGAACGAACAGGCGCCCGTCGCCGAACATGGGCGCACGACCCGCCGCCCGCACCTCGGCGTCCTGCTCGAAGGCGGCCCAGCGCCCCTCGAACCCGGGGCCGGGGCTCTCCACCTTGAGATCGGTCGAGCGCGTCGCGGGGTCCGCGGCGTGCCGCTTCGAGATCGGTTCGGGTGCTGCTGCTGCCAAAGAGGCGACTGCAAGCGCGGCGAGGAGGCTGGTGGCACCGCGCCAGAAGCGACGGAGGACCCCGCGGCGAGGGATTCTCATGCGCAGTACGCAACAATCGCGGCCGGCGCAGCTCATCGGCCCGCTCGCGGAGCGGCTCGCGCGCCCATGCGCGCCGCGGTGCGCGCGCCGCGGTGCCGCGCCGCGGTGCCAGCCCCTTCGCGAGCCGCCACCGTGGTGGCAGCAGCAACGCCGCGGCGAGCCGCGCTGACTCGTGCGGGCGCCGTGATCTGCCCTGGTCGGACCGCGCTCGGCGGGACGCCCGACCGGCAGGTGGCGGCTTCCGGCGCCGTCTTCCGACTCCAAGCAGTAGGAAGGGCCATCCGACGTCTACCGCCGTCGCGAGAGCCCCTGCCTCACGTCGAAAGGAGGAGTCCTCATGATCCGTTACGTCCTGCTCGCCGGTGCCGCGCCTCGCGTCCGCTCCCTCTGCCTGCCGTTCGTCGCCTGCGCGCTACTCGGCCTGACCGCCGCCGCGCCGGCGCACGCGCAGCCGTTCGACGCCTGGCTCCACTTCACCGGCGACCCGACCAACGGCTGGGTCGCTGTCCCCGACAGCGGCAGTCTCGACATCAGCGGCAACTTCACCTTCGAGGCCTGGGTGTCGATCAGCAACGGCGTCACCGGCGAAGACTGCCGCAGCATCGCGGGCAAGAACGTCTTGCAGACGTGGTGGATCGGGCAGTGCAACGTGAGCGGCCAGCCGACACTGCGTTCCTACCTCAAGGGGAGCGGCTCGTTGCGCAACGGCGGCACCATCCCCCGTGACGTGCTCACCCACGTCGCGGTCGTCTTCAACGGCACGCAGCGGCTGCACTACATCAACGGCGAGCTGGCCGCCTCCTTCGCCGAGAGCGGCCCGCTGCCGACCAACGGCGCCGAGCTCCGCATCGGCAGCGACGTGTCGTGGAACCGCACTCCTGCCGGCTTCATCGACGAGGTGAGGCTGTGGAACGTGGCACGGACCACCGAGCAGATCCGGGCCAACCTCAACGTGCGGATCGGCGCGCAGGCAGGGCTGGTGGCGCGCTGGACTCTCGACGGCACCCTCGACGACGCGGTGAGCACGCACGACGGCACCGCTCAGGGCTCCGGCCTCGGCTACTTCCACTTCGGCGCCGGGCCCCACTGCACGACCAGCACGGCGGCGCAGCTGTGCCTGCAGGACCGCTTCGTGTTGACGACGCGGTGGCGAACGAACCCGGTGCCGGGCTCGGTGACCGACGGTCTTGCCTCGGTGGCGCTCTCCGGCGAGAACTCGGGGATCTTCTGGTTCTTCTCGGCGGACAACTGGGAGGTCATGGTGAAGGCGCTCGACGCCTGTGGGCTGAACGATCGCTACTGGATCTTCTCCGCGGCATCGACGAACGTGTTCTATCGGATGGAGGTGTTCGACACGGTGGGGTTGGAGCGAAAGATCTACTTCAACTACCCCGGACCGCCGGCGCCGGCAGTGACCGACATCAACGCCTTCGCCACCTGTCCTTAGCGGACCTGTGCGGCCCATCTTCGCCGCGTATTTGGCGGGTTCGAGGATCCCCAGGCGACACGCGGCGGGCGGTCGCAATAGGGCCGCTCGCGAAGAACGTTCCCTGCAGCTTCGCGGGGACACCCCGTCCGCATCCGCGGACGCCCTGCGGCGAGCACACCGTGGGGGGCGCTCGCGACGTCGCGCCGAGCGAAGGTCCTCCTCATGGCCTGCTCGTTGCAACCGCGTGTGCGCCCGACAGCCCTTTCGACTCGTGAGGTTCAACTCCGCCCGCGAAAGAGAGAGCTCGATGCGCACGCTCTCCGAGGTGATGAGGACCTTCCTCCTGGTCGCAGGGGTCACGCTCTTCCTTTCGGCGGGCCTCGCCGCCGCCGAAGAGGGCGAAGCGCTCGCGGGCCGCGAGGCTTTTTTCCATGCCCTCGTGCCGGGAGTGACCGAAGAAGCGATCGTCGCGGCGGTCGGCAAACCGGACACCGAGCAGGACGGCAAGCCTGCCTACCGCATGCCGCGAGGGACCGTCGTCGTGGGCGTGGACCTCGGGCGCGTCACGTCGTGCATTCACTACCTGCCCGGGTGTTGCCAGTCGACCGCGCTGTATCACGCGCCGCCGCTGTTGCCGCCCCGGGACAAGGACCGAGCGCTCCCCGCCATCGAGGAGCGGATCGCGACACGAGCGTTCGCGGGCGCGGTCGACCTCGGGCCTGGGTACACGACCTCGCGCCACCCGGGAGCCCGCTGTTACCTGTTGCGGGATGGCTACCTCGCCGTCGAAAAGGTCGCTCCGCTCTTCGGCGCATCCGGCGCCTTCGAACATCTGATCGCGCGGGCGACGGTGTTCCGCGGCCCCAGCTTCGACCCCGAGGTCGTCTGGCGCCTCGCGGATCACTGGCCGGACGCGCGCCCGGCGGCCCTCGGTGATGCCGAGCTCAACTGGCGCGAGGCCGTGCTGCGTCGCCATCGGGCAGGCATCCCGGATGGATCGCTCCGCGCGATGCTGGGGGAGCCGGACGGCAGGATGGGCTCGGGCGTCCCGTACGGCCTCTACTACCTTCGCGACGGGCTGCTGACCGTCGTTCTCCTCGACGGCTGGACGGGCAGCGTCGAGCTCAGCCAGCCCGGTGCAGAGCGGCAGACGACCTTCGAAGAGTGGCTGGAGAAGTGAGCCGCGGCGCGGTCCGCTGAGGGTCCGGCGCGCTACGAGAGGACTTCGCGCACCACGTTGCGCCGCGTGCGCTAGGCCATCGGCACTCGATCGCAGCCGCCTAGGGCCCGGATCGCCTCCTCGATCCGGGTCCAGAGCCCCCCGCCCTCCAGCTCCGCGAGCGGGATCTCCTCTGCCGCGAAGAGCGCGTAGACGGTGGAGGCGGCGTGGTCGCGGCCGTTCGCGACGTCGTCGCAGTGCCGGCGCAGCAGCTCGTAGGGCGGGTGTTGCGCCAGCGCCTCGTAGACGCCGCGACCTACCCACGCGCAGTTCCCGCCCGGACCGTACCAGCGCTCCATCCGCTCGATCGGCTGCAGGAAGGCGCCGGCGGGAAAGCGCGGCTCCCAGCGCGACCGGCCGTTGTAGAAGTCGTCGCCATGGGAGACGAAGACCGCCTCCCGGAGGAAATGGGGCATCGCGTGGGTGCAGCGGCGCTCGAGCGCGACCGCGACGTTCGCCGTGCGGAGCACGCTGCGCAGGAAGCTGGTCGTTCCCCAGCAGCCCGCGGTCCAGTGCCGCACTCCAGAGAGCTCACGGCGGCGCTCCGTCCCTGCCAGCATGCGCTCGACCGGTGCCCAGCCCTCGTATTGCCAGTGGACGTCGTTGGACTCTCGGGTGTTGGTTCGCGACAGGACCTCGGGCGTATCCAGGGTGCCTGCGGTTTGGTGTACCAGCCACTCCCGGCACCAGTCGGCGAGCCGCTCGATGGTGAGCCTGCGATCGGCGGCCAGGATGCCTTCCCGAACGAGGAAGCCGAACGTGCGACCGGGGTCGCCCGGCGTGACCCGGCCGTGGACGAAGGAGCCTTCGGAGCCCTCGATGGCGAACCTCCCTCCCGCCACCGGCAAGAACAGCCAGTCGCTGTGGAAGAGGTGGCGCCGCTCCTCGTCGCTGGCGTCGAGGACCGACCATGGGATCAGACGCCGGATCTCGGCGGCGAGGGACTGCGCGACGTAGGCGAGGAACATCCTCCAGGCGTCGTCGCGGGAGAGCGTCACGGCGACGAGCGGGCGCTCACGTTCCGGCAGCGCCTCGAAGCCGCCGAAGTAGGCGAACTCGACCTCGTAAGTCTCCGGCAGCCCGGCGTCGCCCCGATCGACCAGGCGGCCGTAGGCGGCGGCAAGCTCGCTCTTCTCCTCGCGCGTCCACGACGAATACGACCGCTCGCCGGCTTGGTCGCGCCAGACGATCGCGTCCCGGATGGAGGGCGTGGCGGCGAGCCAGCCGCCCAGCGTGAACCCGACGTCGATCGTCCGATCCGTGTTGCCCTGGCGGCAGTGCCGGATCCTGAACTGCAACTGTCGGATCTGGCAGAGGATCGCGGGGCTGCCCAGGGTGAAGACCCAGGCGATCGCCAGAAGCGCCAGGAGAAGGACTCCGGTCAGCGCGCGGACGATGCACTCGGCCGCCGTGGACGGCTTGAACGTCGGAGCCAGGCAGGGGCGGTACATCACGACCTCCTGGTGAGCTCACCGGGATGCTATCGCCACGACCGCCCCGCCGTTTCGCTCTCGACCGTGGCTCCGCCATCACCCAGGCGCCGCACCGATCTCGGCCGCGCTACGCGGACACTGCCATCCTGGGCGCTTTGGCGTCCGGGGTTCGCCGAGGCCGCGCTCACCACGGGCACCGCCCACGGGCGTGTACCCACCGGAGTGCGCCCACCGGAGTGCGCCCACGGGAGTGCCAACCACTTCGCCCTCCGGGGCGCTCTCGATTCGCGCGCCAGGGATCGCCGCCCGGTGGTTCCCTGCCTCGCACTCAGCGCCGCAACCAGTGGCTCTCCGAGCTGGTCGTGACCTGAACAGGTGCGTGGCACCGTCCGCGGGCTGTAAGAAACGCGGTTGCCGCGCGACTTACACTCTCGAGCGGCAACGATGGCGACCATAGACCAGGAGTTTCTGGCGCTTGTCGAACGTCACCAAGGGATTCTCCACAAGGTGTGCCGCAGCTACGCCGACAACGAGGCGGACCGACGCGACCTGATGCAGGAGATCCTCTACCAGCTCTGGCGCTCGTACCGAGGCTATGACGGTCGGGCCAGTTTCAGCACCTGGATGTACCGGATCGCCGTCAACACCGCCATCAGCGGTCTGCGCAAGCTGCGCGCGATGGTGGCTACCGACCCGCTCGACGAGCGCCTCGCGGCGCCGAACGTCGTGCACGACGAGCTCCTCGAGCGCTTGCACGCTGCCATCCGCCAGCTCGAGCCCGTGCAGCGGGCGATGGTGATCATGTTTCTCGACGGCCTTTCCTACCGCGAAATCGCGGCTGCGCTGGGAGCCACGGAGAACGCGATCGGCGTGCGGATGCACCGCGTTCGGGCTCGCTTGAGCGAGCTGCTCGGGGAGGGCCGATGAACGACCTCGAGCCGCTCAGGCGTCTGTGGCAGACCGCTCCCGGTGCCCTGGATCGGCCTCTCGGAAAGGAGGACCTAGTGTCACTCATCGAAGCACGTGGTGCCGACATCCGCCGCAGCATTCGTCGTCGCCTTCGCCGGGACGCAGCGCTTTACTTCGCGCTCGTGGCCGTGCCTCTCATCTCCGCCTTCGACCGTGGTATGAGTCCCCGCAGCATCGGCTTTCTCGCCCTGATGACCGTCACCATTGGCGCTCTCGGCCTGAGCCTCGAGCTTCAGGCGCGGCGACTGCGCTCGGTCGAGCTGTCCCGCAGCCTGCGCGATGCGCTGGACGAGACCCTCCAGCGCCTCACGGCTGCGATCAGGTTGTACATGGCGCTCTACATGGTGGTGATGGTCGGCTTTCTTGCCATCCTCGTCGGCCTGGCATTCTGGCGTCTTCGCGGCCAACCCATCGTGGTCGGCGCCGCGGTGCTCGGGGCGCTTGGCCTCGTCTGGTGGAGCTACGCGAGCGGAAGGAGCTACCTGCATCGAGCGTTGGGCCGGTACCGGGCTCCCCTCGAGGCTGCGCTGCGGGAGCTGGGCAGCGTCGAGGGCTGACGCACGGAACGCTGAGAGCTTCGCGAGACCGAGAGCCGGCGGGTTAGGCCCGGCCGGTCGTTCCGAGGTCGGTCGTTCCGAGGTCGCTGGCACCTCCCCCGTTGCACCTCCCCCGTTGCACCTCCCCCGTTCGTCTCGCCTGACTGACGCGTGGCGCGTCCCTTGGACGGGACGGTTCGCTAATCGGCCTCGCGAGGAGCGGCCTTGCGGGCCGCCCGGACGGCGCGCGCGGTCCGCATCTCGATCTCCCGCTCGATCGCCGGACCCCAGCCGCTCGCCGAGTAGACGATCTCGCCTTGGTGATCGACCAACAGGTAGGTCGGGAAGCGACTGACGCCCAGCCGGCGCAGGATCTCGTGGTCCTTGTCCCACACCTGCGGCCACTCCATGGCATGTTCGGCGATGAACTGTTTCAGGGTCGGCTCGTCGCTGTCGTTGCTGATGCTCACCAGGAGGAACGGCGCCTTCCTCATCCGCGTCGCCAGGCGCTTGAGGTCCGGAACGGCGACGCGGCACGGCGGGCACCAGGTGCCCCAGACGTCGATCAGAACGACCCTCCCCTGCAGATCGGCGCTGGTCAGGTAGTCGCCGGCCAGGGTGACCAGCTCGAGGTCAGGAAGCAGGCGCTTGCGTGCCCGCAGGGGGTTGTCGATCAGCTCTTTCGCTGCGGCGGCGCTCGGCGACTCGGGCTCGAGCCTGAGGTATCGACGCAGGACGGCGACGCCCTCCTCGTCGCGACCCTGACGAAGCAGCGCGACGCCGAGATTGAAATGCGCCCGCGGCGGATCGGCGAGGGAGATCACCTGGCGAAAGGCGGCCTCGGCCTCCTTCAGGCGGTCCTCGTCGCCGCCCGCCGACGCCAGCAGTGCGAGCCCTCGCTCGTTGTAGGCGAGGGCGAGCGTCGGCTTGTCGGTGGTCAGCCGGAGCGCCGCCTCGACGGCCTTGAGGACCTCCTTGTGGGCCCCGACCCCGTTGAAGGCCTTGGCCAGGCCGAGTTGGCACGCCACGCACGAGCCTCCCGATGCCTTGTCGGCCTCGCGGTATTGACGGATCGCCTCCTTGAAGTCCCCATTGCGCAGACTGTCCTCGGCAGCCTGGAGGACTTCCGTCGGTTCGACGGGGGAAGCGGCACGCGCGCCGGCGCTGGCGACGGCGACGGCGGCGAGGAAGAGCGTGGCGATGCCGAGCGCACGCGGCGGGGTGGTGAACACGATGGACCCTCCGATGGAGGCTAGAGAGTATCGCCTCTGCCGCTCACGGTGCGACGCGCCGGGATCCGGAATGGGCGTTCATGGGCGCGGGGACCACGGACCCGGGTGTCACGTGTTCATGCGTTCCCTGGGGCATCGCAACGGCACGCACCAGGAATCGGTCGAAGGCCTCTGCTAACGGGACCAGCTCACCGAGCCGTGTCGCTGGTCGCCGTTCACGTCGAACGCAAGCCTCGGCACGAACATCGCTGAACATCGCCGCGCCCGCGCGATCCGCCGTCACCGGCATCGAGCTCCGGCATGCAGCCAGTGAAAACGGAACCCACCAGTCAACGTTCGAGCGGGCGTGAGCCCTTTGGCGGCGCGCTGCTCGCCTGGGTCCGCGCCGTGTATCCAACCATGTCATCCATCCGTTGAAGAGCCAGCGCCTGCCGGATGTATACATGCCAGACGAACACCAGATCGAAGATCAAGGCGGCCAGCCACCACAGGTAGAAGAACCCCGCGGTGCCGAGGAACACCGGCCACAGGGCCCCGCGGTCCTCGCCGCTGACCTTGTGGATCTGATAACCGACCAGAGCCGCGATACCGGTTGCGCCCACGAGCAGCAGTGGTTTGAGACCCCAGTGAGGCCATTTCCTGCTCACCAGATAGACCATGGCAACCACCAGCGTGGACGTGATCAATCGCGTCCAGCCGGTGGGAATGGTGAAGTCCACCCCTCGGATGGTCGTTCGGGTCGGCTCCCCAGCTGGCAGCAACCAGATGAACATGGCTGCGGAAACCAGGTAGATGAGCCACCCGACCAGCCGCCAGGAGCGTTGCCGTGTCAAACGGGGAATGCGGGACGTCGCGGTCACGCCGAACAAGAGTGCCGCGATCGCGCCGACGTTGCTGAGAACGTGACCGACGGTGAAGCCAGATGCAGTCTCTGGGTCGGTATAGCCGGCAACGGTCTTGAACAAGACGTAGACGGCGACGAAAAACAACGCCGCGACTCCACCATAGGGGACTAGATAGCTGAGCCATTTGGTCCACCGAATGTCGCTGGGCGGATCGCGGTCGGCGGCGGCGCCGGCATCCTTCGTGTCCGGCGGCTCGTTGACGACCGTGCGGATGAAGTGACCAAAAACCTTCTTGTCGTTCCAGTAGTCGACGTGGGCCTTGCCGGGGAATGGATAGCGGATGAACCCGATGTCGTCCTTCGCCTCGAAGTTGAAGACGCCGTCCCAGCCCGTGCCTTTCAGCCAGGAGCGGACATCGTCGAGCGAGAACCCGATCGGATCGCCCCGATCGTAATAGTTTCGCCATTCGATCCGCTGCTTGGGCTGAAAGCTTGGTGGGTCGGAGCCGAAGAGCTCCGGCCAGAGGATGAGGTGCTTGTCGAGCGGCGAACCGAACGTCATGAAGCCCCGCACCTGACCGATCCACGCCGCCTGACCGAGGTCGCGGGCTGCTTCCAGCAGCCCCAGGAAAGAGACGACGGTGCCTTCGCTGTGCGCCACCACGAAGATCTCAGCAGCCGGGTAGGCCTGGTGGACCCTTTTCATCGTCGCTGCGAATGCATCGAGAATCTTGCGTCGCTGGGTTCCGAACTCGGCGACGACCTGCACGTCGCCCAGGTACGCGTCGAGCAGTTTCCTCAAGTCGAAGTCAAAGAGCCCGGCCCTCGCGGCGAGATAGCAGATCCGTTCGAGCACCGCGATGGTCTCGATCATCTCCTCGAGCACCTGCTTGAGGCGGCCAAAGTCCGGCTCCGCGGCGTTGCCGGTGCGGCCGGTCTGCCGCCATCGCAGCCGCAGGCGCTCGACGATCGTGCCCGCCCACTTCTTGGCTTCCTCGAGCGTGTACTTGTCGTTGACGACTTCACGGGGGATCGTCGCCCAATAGACTTCGGCAAACGCGAGATGCTGGAAATGTTCCGGAGGGAAGGGCGGTTGCATCGAAAAGGCCGCCTGGTCGGTGTGGAAGCTGCCCAGCGGGATGGCGGCGGGCTCGTGGTAGAGGCCGCAGAATTGGTTCACCACCGACTGGATCGTCGCGAAGGTGTGCTGGTCACCGACCCCATGCACGGCGACGATCACCTTGGTCACCTTGCTGGCGGGTACCGCCGCCGTGACCGTCCCCTGGATCTGGACCTCGATGGGCCCGCCCGGGGACACGTTCCCTGGCGCCTGGGTTTCGTTCGCCTTCTCCATGATGGCCTCCGTCGCCGCCGAGCGTGCTGGACAGCCTCTTCCGATGAGGTCGTTCCCCTCGGGCGGGTCGAGCTCAGCCCCGCAGCCGAGGTCATCGGTGTTTGGTGAGACCTCTAGCTACTAGACGGACGCGGGCGGCCGTTTTCTCTGCCTCGATCCCGATCCGGCAACCAGGGTCCCCGGCAACGAGGGTCTCGTTCCGAGTTGCCCGGATCGACTCAGCGTCTGGGGCGGCAGACACTTGCGCGCGCGGCATTCGTGGGGAAGAGTCCTGTGTGCAGGGAAACGAGAGGAGCTCTCGCATGTGTCCCCCATCACGCTCCGCCTCCTTCCTCGGAGTCTTCCTGGCCATGGCGCATGTCCTGGCCGTTGGAGCACATGCCGCCGAGGCGACTCCTGAGCGCATTACGCTGCCGTACTGGAGCTACCCGGTGCCGCAGCTCGGCTCGGTGGCGTCCGAGTCGCCGAATCTCGGAACGGGCTGCGAGATGCGCTGGACCTGGCCGCCTTACGAGAAGGCGCCGGCCACGCATGCGGCAGCCCGCTACTGTCGCGAAGGACTGCTCGAGGGCGCGAGGGCTGCCGGCGACACTCGCACCGAGGCGCTCGCGCTGGCCGAGCTCGCCGTGTTGGAGCTGGGCAGCGAGGCGGAGCGTGAGCGATGGATCGAGCGAGCGCTCGAAGTCGCCAAGGGCGGTGGCGATCGGTGTGTCGTGGCCTTCGTGCTCAGGATGAGGCAGCAAATGGAGCGCATGCTCTCAGTCATGGACGAGACTCTGGCGGAGGCGGTCGAGTGGGCACGTGGAGGCTGCGATGCGCAGCTCGCATCGGCGCTCTATGAACGTGGCATCCATAGGGTCGGGGAACGGGGCGATACCGGCCTCGAATTGCTCAAAGAAGCGGTCTCACTGGCCCGAAGGCATGACTATGCGTTCGTTTACGTCCACGGGCTCGAGTCGATCGCCTACGAGTTAGCCGAGCGGGGAGATCCGCACGCGCTCGATTTACGCCGGGAGATCTTGGACTACCACCGCAGTCGAGGCCAAGCGCAGGAAGAGGCGAGGGCCACCTGGAACGTCGGCGTGGCCCACGTGCACCTGGGCGATTTCGCGTCGGCCGTTCCACTCCTGGAGCGCTATCTCCAGTGGGAGCGGGACAACGGTCGGAACAGTTTTCTCGACCGCGAAGTCGAGTACCTGGCTGCGGTCCGCAGGGGCTTCCGGCGCTAGCGCCCGCTCGGACAGGAGGGGAGATCCGCTGTTCTGGCGGCGGGACCCGCGGGGCGGGATCGAATCCCGCCCCGCCTTGCTGGTGCCATTCGATGCCGAGGGGAATCGGGCTCCCCCTACTGGTAGGTCACGATGAGCTCCGGTCTGTCGGTGTCGCTGGCCGAGTTGCCGGAGTAGAAGCCCATGTAGTCGGCGGCGAGATCGTCATTGTCGCCGGTCGTGAAGTGGATGCGCACCTGGGTGCGGCCATTGGTGTGGATGGCCGCGATGCCGGCGGCGTTGAAGAAGCACTCGGTCCAATCGCCGTTGGCGACCGGCTCCGGCAGGGTGCAGACACCCAGCGCCGTCGCCGCCGCCTCCCAGTCGGCGTTCTCGAGCGCGAGGTCGCCGTTGAAGCCCGCGGTGTTGGCGTCCACCGTCAGCGTCCCGTGGGTTGCGAACGGGCTCAGGCCGACAACCTGACCGCGCTTGATCCGCAGCCGCACCGACTGAATCGTCGCCGCCTCGGGAATGTCCAGCGTGCTGAACGACAGAATGCCTCGATACTCCAGATCGCTCGCACTATCGCCGGCACGAATCGCCGCCGTCGTCGCCAGCGTGCTGTTGGTCGACCCTCCGGTGCTGGAGGTCTCGGTCTGCTCGAGCACGTAGCCGTCGTCGACGTTGATCGACTTCACGGTCTTGACGACGACCGGTTTGAGGAGGTTCAGCGTGTCGGCGGCGATGTTCTCCTTCTGAGACTCGGTGGTGAAGGCAGGGAAGAAGTGACGCGTGTCGGTCCAGGCGACGTAGGCCTTCGATCCCTGGACATCGAGCCCGATGTATTCGCCGTACTGGTTGGGGTTGAAATCGACGTTGTCGATCGTATTCTCGTCCGAGTAGCCGATGGTGTTGTTGTTGAACTCGATCGCGCCGCCGCCGCCACCGGAGGTGAGCTTGACATCGTTGCCGAAGGTGAGCCCGCAGTCCCTCGAGGTGGCGGCGCGGAGGGTCACCTCCCGGTTGTTGGGGTCGAGGCGCGCATCCTGGAAGGCTACGACCACCTCGCCGTCGTACTGATCGACCGCCAGCGTCGCGTTGAACTGGGCCTCGCCGGTGAGACCGTAGCCGCCATCGTTCACCCGCACCGGTGCGCCCCAGCTCGCCCCGTTGTCGGTCGAGCGGATGACCCAGACGTCCGAGTCGTCCACCGTGCCGCCGGCATCGAAGTCGGTATAGGTCACGAAGAGGTTGTCGTTGCAGGCACCGCCCGACCGGTCGACGTCGATCGCTCCGAACGGTCCGATGCAACGGTCGTCCTGCGGCTCCGGGCAGTTGGCGCCCGAGAAACCGGTGAGGTTGTAGTCGCGCAGTTGCAGCGCTGCCGTCCAGGTGGCACCGCCGTCGGTCGACTTCGTGTAGAAGAGCCGCTCGTTGGTGCAGTTGACGGCGCCGCAAGTCAGGGTGTCGAAGGCCACGTGCACCTTGCCGTTCTTCTGCACCGCGACGTCGCAGCCGAGGTCGAGGCTGCCGGCGACGTCGGGCAGGTTCACCTCGGTCCAGGTGGTGCCGCCGTCGCTCGAATAGGCCAGCTTCTCGTTGTTGTTGCGATCCCAGCAGACGTAGTGGCGCCCGTAATACGGGCTGGAGGGGCTGTTGTCGATTGCATAGAAGTTCTTGTCTTCGATGTTCGCCGTGTTCCAGCTGTTTTTCACCACTCCTTGACCGCTCCAGGTGGCGCCGCCGTCGCTCGACTTGGCAACCACCAGCGAGAAGTCCAGCGAGAACCCGGCGCTGCAGAGCAGCATGTAGTTGAGGAAGACCTCGTTGGCGTCGTTCCAGGAGAGCGCCGGGTCGCTGCCGAAGACGGTTCCAGCACAGGCTCCCAGCGCCGGATACGCCGAGACGCCGGGCGCGCAGGTGTAGTTCCACGTCACGCCCCCGTCGGAGCTGTAGAAGACCGCCTGGATCCCGCCGGCGCAGGCGCCCGCCATGGCGTCCCAGGTGTTGGCGGCGGCAACGACCTGGGCGGTGTTGAGCGGGTTGGCGGCGATCTGAACCTCGCCCTGATACTCCTCCGGCGCCGGAACCGAGGTCGCAGCCAGGTTGGCGTCCAGGCCGGCCGCCTTGAGCGTCAGCGAGCTCTCCTCGCCCCCCTCGTGGACGAGCGGAGTCGCTGAACGGCCGGACAGCTTGGCGTCCACCAGCGCCGAGCCGTAGAGCTTCCGCGCCTCCAGCTCGTGGAGGCGCATCCACTGTACGTGCCACTCCTCGAGGAAGCGCGGCACTGCCACCTCGTACCGCCGAACGTCCATGTCGATTTGCAGCAGCTCGCGCGGCGAGAGCGGCAGCGCGCGCAGATAGGCCTCGACGGCCGCCGCATCGTTCATCCGGCCGAGCCGTCCGGGCTCGAGGGCGACCAAGCCCGCATCCTGGCGAACCCGCTCGTAGACCGGCAGCAGGAGCCGCCGTCGCTCCGTAGCGCTCAAACCGTCCTTCTCCGCCGCCACGGCGGCGACCGCCAGTCCCAACAGAGAGATCGTTCCTAGCATCGTTACGCGCCACATCACCCGTTCTCCTTCGTTGGTTCGCGCCCTCGCGCCGCCCGCTCACGTCGATCGAGCCCATCTCGACCAGGACCCGCTCGCGGACGACGGCTCGGGCGCCTGCTACTGGCTATGGCGACAAACGGGCGACAGAACGGACGTCGCGAAGCCCCGAGCTCTCTCGCGGCTGGCTGCGAGCAGCGCGTGGTCGGCGTCGGCGCGGCGGTCTACTGCGTGGGGATCGGCTAGCCCTGGCGTGGGACCAGCTGGACGAGGAGCGGCACGTCTTCGAGGCCAACCAGATGGGGGCGGAGCGCGCGCACGCGAGACGCCACTCGGACCAGCTACTTGCTGTGCCGAGAGAAGAACTCCCAGATCGCATCGGTGGCGTTGAAGCCGTTGCGCCCGGGTCGCTTCGGCCACTCGTGCTTGCCGTCCGCGAGGACGATGGTCATCACCTCGCTGCCGCGAGCGCAGCTCGTGTAGTCGGTGGTGGTGACGTTGCGGTCGGCGCTGACCCGCGGCTTGGGCCGATCGCTACATTGGTCGGCCTTCGTCCAGAATGCGACGGATTCGGCGAACGGGAGGACGAAGAGATCGGGTGGTATTGCCCCCTGGCCGCCGTCGTATTCCACGTTGGGGTCCTGTTCGCCGTGAATCATCACGATCGCCAGCGGACGTTGCGGGGCCGGGAACTTCGACCAGGTGCCATCGTGGCGGATCCCCACTGTCCCGGCGACCGGCGCCACCGCGGCGAGCAGGTCGGCGGCGTCGACTCCCAGCCGATGGCTCATGGCCGCGCCGTTCGAGAGACCGGTGGCGTAGATACGCTTCGCGTCGACCTGGCCAGCGCGCACGAGCTCCGCAGCCACCGCCCGCGCGAACCCGACGTCATCGGCGTTGTTGCCGTACTCGGGATTGATGCCGCTGTTCCAGGACGGCACCGTTTCCGCGCTGCCCACCAACCCCTGGAGATAGGCGACCAGGAAGCCTGCGCTGTCAGCCTTGTCGTCGAAGCCGGTGATCCCGACCATCCCTTGGGCGCGGCTGCCGTGGCCGTGCAGCACGAAGACGAGCGGCGAGGGCGTCTTGCTCGCACGCCGCGGCTGGTGGAGCAGGTAGTGGCGCTGAACGCCGCCCACCATGATGCTCCGCTTCTGATCCGCCATGTGCGGTGTGACGGGCGGCGTTGCGCTCGGCTTCGACACCGGGCCGCTGTGCGGTTGCGTCTGAGGTGCCGTCGTCGACGGATGGCCGGGGGGCCTGGCGGCGATCGAAACGACGAGCAGCGGCGCCAGCGCAAACGAGAACAAGGTTCGCGGCCGCTGACCGCCTTGGTCCATCGTGGCGTGCATTCGACGTCTCCTTCGCTGCGTGGGTCGTGCACCGGCCACGCCAAGCCGGACCTCGGTAGGCGCCCCTCGTACCGTCCACGTGATCGCGACGACGGTGACGGTGTGCAGCAAGCGAATCAAGGACGGACGCGTGAGGACGAGCATCCGCCGCCGCTTGTCGGGATGCCTCAGCTGCAGCATCCAGATGTCACCGCGACCTATTCGCTTGGCCATGACTGCCGGTCCAGAAGCTCCACGATCTCATCCAACATGGCGTCAGCCTGGCCGCTGTAGGCGTCTGACAACCGCGACTCGACGTCCTGCCTGTGCTTGACGTCGAGATAGAGCTCGACCGCCGAGCGGATGAACGCGGATCGGCCGTTGCGCTTGACCTCGGGATCGTGGTCGATTCGCTCGAGTAGCTCGGTGTCGATGGAGACCTGGATAGGCTTGGCTGGCATGTTGGCATCGTAAGACATACAGGCATGTGGTTGAGCCAACAGCGACTCTCGGGCATGATTCGAGCGACGCCGCTCACGGGCGGTCGGGTGATGCAGGGCGATCACCGGAGTGCGATCTCGAAGAGTGCCATCATCGAAGTGCGGCTCCACCGTGTTGATTGAGGGAGGTCGCCAACAGATCGCTGCATTCGGAGGAGCCCGGCTCGGCCGGGTTCGCAGCAGAGGTACCGCACACCAGAAGGCTGCCGCCCAGCGTACCTCTCTTCATCCGCCGTCCTCACAACGGCTGAGGCATGTCTTGCGCGTTGTCCCCCAGCTTTGCCAGGGAAGGGATGTGACATTCCCTCGTAGCAAGTGAAATGTCCGAAATCAGGGCCGTCTATACAGTTGAAGCCTGGGCCCCGGCGCGAGCCAGTATGGCTCTGTCGGCTCCCGTTCCCAGCGGGTGATCATGAACGCAGGCTCCGAGGAGGCTGGCACCCCGAGCTGGCACCCCGAGCCGCGGGCACCCCGAGCCGCGGCTCCAATTGTTGAGGGGGAACGGATGGACCGCAGCTTCGCCACCGCCGCCGAGCTGTGGGACGAGTTGGCCGACTTCGACCTCGGCGACGCCGAAGCCTCGCGACGCCATCTCATGTCTCGACTCTGCGAGCTGTTGGGCGCCCACAACGCCGGCTGGGTTGGTGCCGTCCGGGCCGCCGTGGATCGCGAAGATCCGTTTCTCGGCTGGCGAATCGCTACCCTCTCCTATCTCCGCAATGACGCCGTCAACGAAGAGGCGGTCCGCGAGATGAAGGTGCGCATGCGACACCGCGCGGGAGATCCCCTGAACCTTCTCGTGATCGCCGGGGCGGGAACCTTTCGCGCCTTCACTCTCCGCCGGGCGATGCCCGCCTCGTGGTTCGGAGGCGAGTATTACCGAGTGTTTTACGCGGGCCGCGGCATCTTCGATTCGCTCTTCGTTTTTGCGCCAGTGACCGCGGACGCCGAGTCGACCGTCCACTTTCACCGCGCGGAAAGCGCCGGCGCCTTCCAGGACGCGGAGATCGAGCTCGCCGCCTGCACCCTTCGGGGCCTGAAGTGGCTGCATCGGAGCTGGATGCTGGAGCGGGGCCTCCTGATGGCGTCGAAGCCGCTGTCGCCGACCGAGCGCCGGGTGCTCGGCCACCTCCTCTCCGGGGAGCCGGAGAAGAGGATCGCGGCGGAGCTCGGGCAGAGCCCGACGACCGCGCACGACCACGTCAAGAGCATCTACCGCAAGTTCGGAGTTGGCAACCGCGCCGGACTGATGAGCCTCTGGCTCCACCGGCCAGCGCCGGCCAGGGCTCAGTAGCCCGAGCCGACATCCCCTGTTTTGGGGGGTACTCAAGCCTGCGGCCGCCCGCTAGGGTGCTCGGCAGGTTCGCGCGGTCTCTGGGTGCGCCGCGGGAGGGAACCGCATATGACCATGCAAGTCAATCGTCGCGATGTTCTGAAGACAGGCGCCGCCGCTCTGCTCGGAGCGATGTCGCAACCGTTCACGGCCATTCCCGTGCTCGCCGACTATGCGGCCGGGCCCACCGTGCGGCGCAATGCCTTCACGATGGCGGAGAACGATCCGATTCTCCGGGGCTATCGCCGTGCCATCGTTGCGATGCGAGCGCTCCCCACCGACAACCCTTGCAGCTGGATGTACCAGGCGAACATCCATGGCACGACGATGACACCTGTTCTGACCGCGTGGAACACCTGCCACACCGATCCGAAGTTCTTCTGGTCGTGGCATCGGATGTATCTCTACTGGTTCGAGCGCATCGTCCGGAAGTATTCCGGAATGTATGACTGGGCGATTCCGTACTGGGACTGGGCCAATCCTGCGCAGCGCCAGCTGCCGCCCGCATTCCGCACGGTCGGCAGCCCACTCCACGATCCCAGCCGGAACGCCGCGATGAACAACGGCACCGGCTCGATCTCGACGTCCCTGGGGACGGCGGTGACCAACGCCTACGTCTTCCTCGACTACTTCAACGCGCAATCCGGGATGAACGGTCCGCATGGCAGCGTTCACGGTGCTGTCAGTGGAAACATGTGCTGCGTGATATCGGCGGCGCAGGATCCGATTTTCTGGGCGCACCACTCTAACGTCGATCGGCAGTGGAATCTGTGGATCGCGCAAGGCGGCGGCAGGAGCAATCCGCTCGGCGATGCGGCGTGGCGGAACACGACCTACACCTTCTTCGACGAATGTTGCCGGCAGGTGAGAATGACCAGTTGCGAGGTACTGCGCGCGGCCAAGCAGCTCAGCTACGGCTATGAAGGAGAGCCTGCGCAGGTCGAACAGTACTGTCCGCGCATCTGGGATCCGCGGATCTTCGAGATCAACGTGATTGCGCGAATCCGAAAGCCCTTCAGGCTATCGAAGGTGCCCGTGAATTCGCCGCTCTTCCCCGAGGGGGCGGACAGGGCGGCGATGGCTGCGCGGCTCTTGGAAGTTGCGAAGGCTCCCGAGCGGACCGCCGTCCTGCAGCTGAAGGGGGTTGAAGCGGACGCGGAGCCCGGAGCGAGCTGGGAAGTCTACGTTGGACCACCGGGGCTCAAGCCTGACCCGCGCGGACCCCATTTCGTGGGAGTGCTCGGACTGTTCGCCGCTGGTGTCAAGACGCGCCGCGACCACTATCACCCGGCCGAGTTCGTCTACCCGATCGACAAGGCCGTCGGCGCATCCGGCGACCCGACGAAGCTGCAAGTCACGTTCGTGCCGGTGTCGGGCGTCGAGGTGGAAGGTCGCGCGCTACCGGCGGAGGTGCGGGCCGACGTCACGGTTGCGGAAATCAACATTGTGGTCGACGTCGCCATGCCGCAGCCGCCAAAGGACGAGCAGGACAAACTGCGTCGCGAAGAACAGCTGCAGTAGATCGCCAGCTACGACGCTACGACTCAGGGCGCCTTGCCTAGTGTCGTCGCCCGTGGACCTCGGGTCGCACGCGGCGTCCAACGCGACCACGCGCGCCCGTTCGTCCCCGAGGCAACCGTACCCATGCCGGATGCGAGCTGCCGGCTTCTCCGGTGCTATCTCACTGTTGCCGGAGCGCGGGCATCGGGATCGGGACGTTCAGGACGTTGCACGCCACGCCGAGCCCGCCTTCACAGGTGTTGGGCGGTGTCGTACAGGCCGCTCGCGTCGACGGGCATTCGGCCGCCCAGTACATATAGCCCGCCATGCCGTTCGAGGTTCCCCGGCCGTTCGGTCGCACACTTTGGACGAAGTTGGCGAACTTCCGGGTGACGTTTCTCGAGCTGTTGAAGTCCCTGCATTCCGTGTTCTTGCCGTCGAGCCACAGGGCGCCGGTGATCTTCGCCGGAGCCTTGGGCGCGATGGGCGGGGTGAACTCCGGTATCCCGTTGATGTGTTCCACCCAGCTGCAGACGTCTTTGGGCTGACCGTTGCCGGGCACCATGGCGTTGGCGTAGTCCAGGACGGGGTTGGCTGGATCCAGCCAGTGGATCGAGGCGTGGCGGCTCAGGGCCTGGAGCCAGCGGTTGCCCGTCGCCAGGTCGATGGTCAGCCGCGCCGCGTGGTTGGTACCCGTCGCGTCATACGGATGCACCGACCGATAGGCGTCGATGAACTCTTGCAGCCCGGCGACATTGGGATCCGTGTTCTGCTCGTAGTCGATCTCGATTCCCACCCCGAAAGCCGTGGCCACGTCCGCCGCGTTCAGGCCCAGCTGCGTGGGGTTCGTGGCCAGAGCCTCGTTCCAGGCCTCGGTGTAGGTGATGCCGCCAATGGACATCGTCACGCGCACACCGGCGTTCTTGAAGTAGTTCACGACGTCCAGCGTCATGCCCCTGGGCACGCCGTTCAGCGTCACGGCGTCCGTGGTCCTGTTCATGAGCCTCAGCGGGTGGACGAAGCTCAGCACCACCAGGTTGACGGAAGGTCTGCCGTCCCCCCGATCGATGAGCCAGCGATTCCTGGCGTCGAACTCCGCCATGTCCCGCTCGGCGCGCCAGTCGCAAAAGGTGCTGCCACAATGCCAGACGCCGAGGATCTGGATGGGATTGGTCGTGCCTAGCGAGTGGATGCATTGCAGGTGGTTTGCGCGGGTCGCTCCGGGAGCCAGCGCCCACAACACAAGGGCCAGGATCAGGGACCTCGACGAGCCAAGCCGGAGTGACTGGTTCATGTCGCCTCCTTGTTAGGACTCGACAGCCCGGAGGGGCCGCTGGTCTCTACGCGCCGCACTCCGAAGCCGCACGCGTGGTATCCGGCACGCGCCAACACGCGTCGCGCTCGTGCCGTCAGGCCGCTCTAACCGATCGTAGACCCAAACTCCGGCAGTAAGTCAAGGCCTTCAGACGGCCAGGGCCATGCGCGGCCCTACCTAACGCGGCCGAGACGCGGCTTCGTCCCCGATCTCGGCGAGGAAGCGCGCGAGATGCTCGCCCCAGACATCGGGCAACGAGTGCGTGCCGTGGCCACGGGTTTCGGGGCCCGTGGGGATCAGGACGTAGCGGCCGCGAGGGACCCGGGCCACGAGTTTCTCCATGAGCCCGAGCTCCGGCGCCTCCTCGGCCGCGAGGCGCGGGGCCGCAGCCGATGCGAGAAGGACCACGGCGAGGCGCGCGGCAACGTGGACGCGGCGAGCGAAGCGGAAGCGCATGGTCCATCATAAGTGGGCGGGTTCCCGCCCGATTCCAGCGACGTCGCTCACGGGCGGTGGGGTGATGCCGGGCAAATCCAGGGAGCTTGACCCATGAACGAGTCCACGCCTTGGCGCCTCGGCCCGCGCTTCCGACTTGCCGCTCTCACGCTCGTCCTCGTCCTCGGCGCTCCCGCCCTTCGCGGCGACGAGGACCCCATCATCTTCGGCGAAGACATCGACGATGCTTGCCCGATTGACGTGGACATCCACCTCCCCGCCGCCCAGAACCCGGCACAGCCCCTCGTCGTGGAGGGGCTCGACGCCACTCAGGGCTCATGGACCCTCCGCAACGACGACATGGACCCGGCGACCGACGAGATCATCGCCAGCCGGCTCCAGAATCCCACCGACCTCCTCAGGGCCGAGGGGCGGCCCGACCTTGCGGTCGCCGGCGCGGTGGCGGGCGAGAACGATCTCGTCGCCGTGGACCTCCACAACCCGACCGTTCTCGGCAACGTGTTCCTCAACGTGTACGCCATGGCGGCTCAGAACGGCGCGAGCACGATCGCCACGCACTCCGACAAACAGCCCGCCAATCGGATCGCCCGCCGCCTGGCGGTGTGGCGGGCGTCGGATCGCGCCGTCGCCGTCGACCTCCCCGTTCGGGTCGCGGGCCCGGGTCCCGAGCGAATCTGGGTCGAGGGCCTGGGGGCCGGCCGATACCGCCTCGTGCTCATGTACATCCCGAACGGAACCGCCGCGCAGGCGGGCCTGGTGAAGGCGAGCGAGGGTGGCAGCCCGCACGGGCAGGTCACCGCGGGCACCGTCACGCTGACGCCGCCGGCCGGCGTCGCCATCACGTGTCACCGGAACGTCCGGTTGACTGTGGCCGTGGCCGATATCGAGCAGCGGGGCCGCCGCCAGCACCTCTTCGACGTGCTGTGGGGCGGGCGACCGGTGTTCGACGCCCGCCTGTGGCCCGGCGGCGGCGCCTGGCGTTGGGGCCAGAGCGCTGGCCTCAACGGTGCCTGGCTCCAAGGTGTGGTCCACGGCGCGAACGTGGCCCCGAACGGCCAGGCGCCCGCCGGACACGCCGCCATTCGCGAGGCACAGGGTGCGCTAGAGCCGGTCGTCGAGGGCGTCGGGCAGTTGATCGCGGGGTCCGGTCGTTACGAGCACCGGCTGCGGCTCGAGTACCAGGTGGAAGGCGTGACCTTGACGCGCGAAGAGCCGCTGACTCTGATGGTGCCTCACCACATCACCTTCACGCCTCTCGGCGATCTCGCCGCCGGAGTGACCGCGCCGCATTGGGGAACGGCCTATAGCTTCACCCTGGCGGCTCGCTATCAGATCTTCGACCAACACGACCGGCTGTTGGTAGGCCCTGGGCCGGCTGCCTACCGGCGCCAGTACGGCGCCAGCCTGCGGGCCTATGAGGCGCTCGGCATGGGGTTGCAAGCAACCGAAAACGGCGACGCCGTCCGATGGACCTACGTCTCACCGATCCTGGCCACGCGCACCTTCAACGTTCCGATCGGCACCAAGCAGCGGAGTCGGGCGGTCCCCCAGAACGGCACGCTGTCCGACGCCACCTTCACCGACGCATTCGGGCTCACCATCACCAGCGCTCAGCGCGGGATGCTGCAACAGGACATCCGGGAGAACAACAACCTCGCATCGCGGCCGGTCTTCTCGGTGAGCCAGGACGTGGTGGTCCTTCTGAGCAACGGCGTGACCGACTACGACGTCCGGGTCGCCCGGGGCCAAAGGCTCGAGATCCTGGCGCCCCGGGCGCCTGCGGCTCCGGGTGCCCCCTGGGGCGGCATGGGGTTCCAGCTGACCCTGGGCAACGGTGCACAACCCGACACGGGTCGCCCGGATCGGGTCGCCTCCGCCCACAATCCACCGCCGCCTTGACGCCACCCTCATGGCCTTTGGTCCGGCGGCTCGCAAAGGAGCTCGTAGCGCCATGCACCTGTGCCGACGCCACGCACTGAAAAGCGGATTGGCCTTCGCTGCGACTCTCGAGCTGCTCCTGCTGGGCGCCTTCGCGGTCGCATGCGGGCCTCTGGCGGCGCCCGACTCGCACGAGGTATCCGCCGCCACCAAAGAGTCCGCCGCCGCAGACGACTACGAGCAGCGCCCCCCGACGCCACGCGGCACTGGGCGGATCTACCTCGGCCGTGAGATCGCCATCCCCGTCAGCCACGCCGCCGCCGGCTGGCTGGAACGGCCCGAGCGCGAGGAGGAGGAGAAGCCGCGCCTGCTCGTCGAGGCGCTCGGCTTGAAGCCTGACGACATCGTCGCCGACGTCGGCGCGGGCACGGGCTACTACGCCTTCCGCCTCGCCGGGCGCGTGCCGCGCGGCAAGGTGCTGGCGATCGACATCGACCCCGGTCTGCTCGCCGAGCTCCGCGCCGCCGCCGCCCGTCGCGGCGTCAACAACGTCGAGCCGGTCCTCGGCGCCGTTGACGACCCAAGGCTCCCCACCGGCGCGGTGGACCTGGTGCTGATCGTCGACGCGTACCATGAGTTCTCGCACCCGCGGGAGATGATGGCGGCGATCGTGCGCGCGCTTGCACCAGGTGGCAGGGTGGCCCTGGTCGAATACCGGGCCGAAGATCCCGACCTACCGATCCACCCGCTCCACCGCATGAGTGCGGCGCAGGCGCGACGCGAGATGGAGGCTGCCGGGCTCGTCCTGCTCGAGACGCGCGACCACCTCCCCAGGCAGCACCTGATGTTCTTCGGCAGGCGCGCGGCCCGCCCCTGAGTAGACCCTTCACGCCAGTCGCGCCGGACGCCGGCCCGAGCACGTCGCCACGAAAGTGACGGACGTTTCGCTCGTCTGTCCACCGTCGGTGGCTCTCAGGATCGCCCGGTGCTCACCTTCGAGATCGGACAAGTCGGCCCACGCCTCGGCGCCGGTGCCCGCGGGATGGCCGTCCAGCTCCCAGCTCAGCGCTTCGTCGGCGAGGATGCGGCCGTCGCTCGCGGTAGCCACGCCCCAAAGGCGCACGGAGCTCCCGGTTTGCACAGCTCCACCCTGGACCGGATGAAGGATGGCGACCTGTGGCGGGCGACGCGGGACCGTCACGTGGACTGGTTCCGAAACGGCCGTATAAAAGCCGTCCGACACGAGCGCCTGCACCAGCGCAACCCCCGACGTGAGGTGCGCGAGCGGAACGCTCGCCTCGCTCTCCTGAAGACCGGTCGCGAGCAACTGCCAGGTCGCGCCGTCGTCCGACGACCAGCGCAACACGTGGTGTGCCGGGTACTCGTCCGAGGCGACCGCCCGCCAGCGGACGCGAAGCGTGTCTTCCTCGCATTCGGCCGACAGATCCCCGACCTCCGGCACCAGCTGCGGCGCTCGGCGCGACCAGAGCTCGCTGCCGTCACGCACGACTCGGACGGCGGCGATGCCGTCGCGCTCGGGTAGGTAGGCGTAGACGAGGCGCGTCGTTCCACCCTGCTCGGTACAGCCGCAGCCACAGCCGCACGCGCGGCCTTCGATCTGTCGCAGCGGGGTCTGCCCGATGACGATCCCGTCCTCATTCAGCAGCTCCACGGTCGTTCCGAGAACCTGCGTGCCGGTTGCAACCGCGCGCGTCTCGAGCCGGAGCAGACTGTTCACCTCGAGCCGATCGTCACGCACAACGCCGGTCAGGACGACGAGCGGCTCGGGCTCGGGCCGAAAGAGCCGCGTCAGCGGAACAGTCGGGTGCGGCGACGGACCCGGCCCCGGCTCGGGTAGGGCCGGATTGAAGAACTTGTCGTAGAAGGGGGGCGCAAGGCTGGACTTGGCGGCAGGAATCCAGCGGGGATGAAGGGCTGGATGCTGCAGCAGCTTGACGTAGTGATACGGCGAGATCCACTGCGGACCGCAATACGACATGAAGTCGAACGTGCTCATCGGAGACAAGACCGCGTCGTTGGTGGGATCGACACCGGTTTCGCCGATCGAGCCGGCGGGAAACGGAGGGTAGGCCACGGGAAAGTTCACGTCGAACCCGCTCGGCCCTATTGCGACCTCTCCCTGCAGGGAAGGCGGGACCAGCGGCCAC
>Ga0075421_100001021_pt1 | contig 31662 bp, 28 predicted proteins | sample SoiMetdeltSBSDD5_FD_75292 | JGI IMG/M metagenome (GOLD analysis project Ga0075421, IMG submission 75292) | Bulk soil microbial communities from a Populus tree surrounding site in Tennessee, USA - Soil MetaG P. deltoides SBSDD5 | ecosystem: Environmental > Terrestrial > Soil > Tree plantation... | reverse complement strand
ATCGAAGGCAGCGCTGGAGCATGCCTTCGCGGTGATCGGCGAGGAGCACCCCGAGCTGCGGGTGTACCGGGTCGACCCCGGCGAGATGCGGACGCAGATGTACCAGGAGTCGGCGCCGGGCGAGGACATCTCCGACCTGCCGCCCCCGTCGGCCAGCGTGCCGGGGTTGCGAGCCCTCCTCACCGGCGACCTACCGAGCGGGCGGTACCTGGCCCGGGAGGTCCCGATCCGCGAGGAGGTGCCCCGATGAGGGTGCTGACCGGCCAGGTCTTCGGCGCCGCCCCCGCCCCGACCACGACCACCGGCCCGGCGTTCGTACCGGCCGGGTCGTCGCTGCCGGGGGCACCCGCCAAGGATGGCCGGCACCGGGATGTCGGCCCGGGCTCGGCTTCCGGTTCGGTCCCAGCGGGTCGGGTGCGGGAGCGACGGCTAGGGCCCCGGGCGCCGCTGGAGTCGACCGGGAGGCGGCGGGATGACGCCCGGCTGCTGGTGGCCGGGCGCTCCGACCGGGGGCTGGTGGAGGCGACGATGGCCGACCTTCCACGATTCCTCGACCCCGGCGACGTCGTGGTGGTGAACAACTCCGCGACCCGACCCGCCGCGATCGTGGCGTCCGACCCCCGTTACCCCGACCTGGTGATCCATCTGTCGACCGAGCAGGACGAACCGAACGAGTGGGTCGTCGAACCCCGCCACGATCTGGGCGCAGGCACGTCCCCCTGGCTCGACTTCGAGCCGGCTAGCCCGATCCACCTCCCCGCCGGCGCCACGGTCGAGCTCCTGTCGCCCTACTCGCCGGCCGGCCACTGGCACCGTTCGGTCGATGCCGAAGGTGCCCGGCGCCTGGTGACGGCCGACGGTGCGGCGTTCGGCGGCCTGACCAGCGCCGACCCTGCCGATCCCGGCAGCGCTGGTGCCGGCGCGGTGGGGCCGGCAGCCAACACCGGGCGGGTGCGGTTGTGGCGGGCGAGGGTGCGGTTGCCGGTGGGGGTCGACGAGTACCTCGATCGGTTCGGACGGCCGATCCGGTACGGCTACGAGGCGCAGGCGTGGCCGCTGGAGGCCTACCAGACGGTGTTCGCCACGCTGCCGGGCAGCGTCGAGATGCCGTCGGCGGCCCGGGGCTTCACGCCCGAGCTGGTGACCCGGCTCGTCAGCGAGGGCGTCGTGATCGCCCCGATCACCCTGCACTGCGGCGTGGCCTCCCCCGAGGCCGACGAGACGCCGTACCCCGAGCGCTTCGTGGTGCCGTCCGCGACAGCGGCCGCCGTGAACCACGCCCGGGCCGAGGGCCGCCGGGTCATCGCGGTGGGCACGACGGTGACCCGGGCGCTGGAGACGGTCGCCGATCCGTCCGGCGTGGTGCGCCCGGGTGCCGGATGGACCGACTTGGTGATCACCCCCGAGCGCGGGGTGTGGGCGGTCGACGGCCTGATCAGCGGCTGGCACGACCCCGATGCGTCGCATCTGCTGCTGGTCGAGGCGGTGGCCGGGCGGGAGATCCTCGACCGCAGCTACGACCGGGCCGCCGGTGTCGGCTTCCACGGCCACGAGTTCGGCGACTTCCACCTGATCCTGCCCTGAGGACCAGGTAGAAGTCTGCCGGCGGTCAGGCGCTTCGACCGAGCGATCCCTCGATCACTCGATGCGGGCCATGTTGGCGAAGCGGGTGAACTGCTCGAGGAACGCCAGCCGGCAGACGCCGACCGGTCCGTTCCGGTGCTTCGCCACGATGACCTCAGCCTGACCCCGGTCCGGCGAGTCGTTGTGGTAGACGTCGTCCCGGTAGATGAACATGACGACGTCGGCGTCCTGCTCGATCGACCCCGACTCTCGGAGGTCGGCGAGCATGGGGCGCTTGTCGGCTCGCATCTCGAGCTGGCGGGAGAGCTGGGAGAGGGCGACGACGGGGCACTCCAGCTCGCGGGCGAGGATCTTGAGGCCTCGGCTGATCTCGGACACCTCCACCTGACGGTTCTCGGCGCCGGACCGCCCGGTCATGAGCTGGAGGTAGTCGATGATGACCATGCCGAGCTCGCCGACCTGGCTCTTGAGGCGGCGGGCCTTGGCCCGGATCTCCATGACCGTGAGGTTGGGGTTGTCGTCGATCCAGATCGGCGCCGACGCCAGTCGCCCGATGGCCTGGCTGATGCGCCCCCAGTCGTCCTCGTTGAGCCGCCCGGTCCGCACCCGCTGCGAGTCGATCCGGGCCTCGCCGCACAGCATCCGCTGGCTGAGCTCGAGGTTCCCCATCTCCAAGCTGAACACCAGCACCGGCTTGTCCGCGTACAACGCCGCGTGCGTCGCCATCCCCAACGCGAATGACGTGTTGTGCGTCGGGATCATCGACTCGCCGGCCAGATAGAGGTGGTTCGGCGAGTCGACGGTGATGCACCGAACCGGAACCGAGCCCACCGCCCGGATGGCCCGCACCGCCCGGCGCGTCATCTTCCCGAAGGCCCGATCGCTCGCTTGCTTGATGAGCCGCTTGGCCTTCCGTTCGAGCCGGAAGACCTGGTCGAGTGGGGTCCACCGGAGCCGCCCTGCCGTCGCAACCCGGCCGTCGTCGAGCCGGATCTGCTTCTCGCTGATCTGCCCGGGCTTGTGGCCGAGCGAGCAGACCAGCTCGCGGGCCTGCCCGAGGAGCTGCCGGTTCGCGAGGCAGAGCTCCACCGCCCCATTGGCGTTGGTGACGCGACCGTCCGTGTCGAGCAACCCCTGCAGCAGCGCCAGCCGCTGCTTCACCGACGCGCGGAGATATCGGTCCGGGATGTGCTTCGTCGCGCCTCCCAGGAGGCCGACCTCCTGCAGCTCCCGAGCGAGGACCCGGTGCTCTCCGTCGTATCCGGCCGCGGCGAACTCTGCTTGGAAGTGCTCGCTGTCAGCGTCGCCCATCGTCGTCTCGGCCGACGTTTCGGTGCCGTCGCCGAGCCAGCAGCCGAGGACATAGGGGTCTACGGGCAGTTCTTGGTCGGATTGGTCGAGCGGCTGGGTCAGCGGCAGGTACCAGTTCGGCCGATCCCCCTTACGGCTACGGACGCCTTCGTCCACCATCTGCTGGGTGGTGACGACGCGAGGCTGGCACCAGCGAGCCGACTGGCCGCGGAGGAAGCGCTGGTCTCGGCCCAGGCTCGATCCGAGACGACGATGCCGTTCACGATGGGATCTCCAGGCCGGGAGGTCGTAGGCGAGCCATTGGTGGTCGGCGTCGGCGGTGATGACGGAGCCGTCGTCGAACTCGATCTCGTAGCACTGGTGGTCGAGCTGGATCGGGGTGGTGTAGGTGACTGTGCAGGGCTGTCCCTGCTCATCGAAGACTTGGTCGCCGACCTCCAGGTCGCCCATCGTCGTCCAGCCCGTCGGGGTCGGGATGGGAGTGTCGAGCGCGAGCGCCTTGCCCATGGCGGGGCGGGCGCCGACGATGACGAGGGTGTTGGGTTGGAGGCCGGAGAGGAGCTCGTCGAGGTCGGCGTAGCCGGTGGGGGTGCCGGTGATGGTGTCGCCCCGGCCGTAGAGCTGCTCGAGGCGGTCGAGGTTGAGGCCCAGCAGCTCCTCGATCTTGGCGGTGGTGTCGGTGACCCGGCGCTGGTTGACCTCGTAGACCAGTGACTCGGCCCGGTCGAGCGCCTTGGTGACGTCGTCGGGCAGCGAGTAGCCCAGCTCGGCGATCTCGCCGGCCACCCCGATGAGCCGGCGCAGCAGCGCGTGCTCCTCGATGATGTGGGCGTAGCCGGCGGCGTTCGTGGTGGCCGGCGTCGACGCCATGATCTGCACCAGTGCCTGGTGACCGCCGACGACGTCGAGCAGCCCGCTGCGGCGCAGCTCGTCGGCCACGGTGACCGGGTCGACCGGTTGGCCGGTGGCGTAGAGCGAGTGGATGGCGTCGTAGATGTGGGCGTGCGCCGGCTTGTAGAAGTCAGGCGCCCGGATGATCCCGGCGGCCGCGGCGATGGCCTCCTGCTCGAGCATCATGGCGCCGAGCAACGACTCCTCCGCCTGGAGGTCGTGCGGGGGGACCCGACTGCCGGGTGCCTTGCGAGGGGTTGTCTCGTCGTCGACTCGTGCCATGGGAGACCTCACCCTCGCAGTCCCGCCCTGTGAGATGGAAGACGTATAACCCTGTTGAAAAGCCGGGGACGGCCTGTTGAAAAACCCTGTGACCTGGGGATTACTCCCGGTGTTGTGGGCCGCGCGGGCGCGCTTGACCAGCCAGCAGGGGGTGGGTCCGTCCGGGGACGGTGTGGAGAAGTTGTGGACCGCTGTGGAGAACAGCGGCCCACAACTGCAGACCTACTCGGGAACGACTTCGACGGTCAGCGGGAACTGCACGTCGGAGTGCAGCTTCACCGAGACGACGTGGGTGCCGAGCGTCTTGATCGTCTCGCCCAGCTCCAGCTTGCGCCGGTCGAGCGACACCTCGGTCTGGTCCTCGACGGCAGCCGCGATGTCGAGGGCCGTGACCGAGCCGAAGAGCTTGCCCTCGCTCCCGGCCCGGGCGGTGATGGTGACCACCTTGGAGACCAGCGTGGTGGCGATCTCCTCGGCGGCCGAGCGGTCCTGGGCGTCACGCAGGTCGCGGGCCCGCCGCATGGCTTGGGCCTGCGCCTGGGTGCCGTCGGACGCCTTGATGGCGATGCCCTTCGGCACGAGGTAGTTGCGGGCGTAGCCGTCGGCGACGTCGAGGATGTCTCCCCGCTTGCCGAGGTCGGCCACGTCGGTGCGCAGGATGACCTTCATCACGCCTCGTCGCCCTCCGCCCCGTTCTCACCGACTGCGGCCTCGACGAGCACGTCCTCGCGGGGAGCCTCGCGCTCCTCACGGGGGCCACGGTCCTCGCGGGGACCGCGATCCTCGCGGGGCCCGCGGTCGTCCCGATCGCGGGGACCACGATCACCGCGGTCGCCCTTGTCGCCCCGGGCGCCCCGCTGCTGCGTGATGCGGGTGACGTAGGGCAGCAGCGCCATCTCGCGGGCGTTCTTGATGGCCTTGGCCACCTCCCGCTGCTGCTGGGCGTTGTTACCGGTGACGCGCCGAGCGCGCACCTTGGCCCGGTCGGACATGAAGCGACGCAGCAGGTTCACATCCTTCCAGTCGACGTACTCGATCGACTCGGTGTTGAGGATGCTGGTCTTCTTCTTCGCCCTGCGGGCGTTGTCCTTGTTCTTCGAGCGCGACTTGTTCATCAGAACGGCTCCTCCGACGGGTCGTAGCTGGCCGGGGGCTCGTTGGCCGCCGGCCGGCTGCCGCCACCACCGCCGCCGCCGCTCCAACCGTTGCCACCGCCGGCCTCGCGGCGTTCGTTGCGGTTGATCGATGCAGTGGCCCAGCGGAGGCTCGGGCCGACCTCGTCGGCCACGATCTCCACGACCGAGCGCTTCTCGCCGTCCTGGGTCTCCCAGGAGCGCTGCTCGAGGCGGCCGGTGACCATGACGCGAGCGCCCTTCTCGAGTGACTCGCTCACGTTCTGGGCCAGGTCACGCCAGCAGGTGACGTTGAAGAAGGAGGTCGACTCCTCCCACTGCTGGCTGTCGCGGTTCTGCCACCGCCGGTTGACGGCGACACCGAAAGCGGCGACCGCGGCGCCGTTGGGGGTGTATCGCAGTTCGGGATCGCGGGTCAGGTTCCCGACGATGGTGACGTTGGACGTCATAGGGACCTCATCTCAGGACGCCGCCGGCGCGATCAGGCCACGACGAGTGGCCTCGCGGTCCGGCAGACGGAAAAGCTTGTGGCGGACGATCTCGTCCGCGAGTCGCAGCGCCCGCTCGATCTGGTCGAGGTTGCTGCCTCCCACGAACTCGTAGACCACGTAGTAGCCCTCGAGCTTGTGGTTGATCTCGTAAGCGAACCGCCGGCGACCCCAGCGGTCCTCGGCCTTGATGTCGCCGCCGCGCTGCTTGATCAGCTCGGCGACGCGCTTGACCTGGGCGTCGATCACATCGTCGTCGAGCTCGGCGTCGACGATGACCATCAGTTCATAGGCTCGCATCGCGAGCTGTCTCCTCCCTGTGAGCCCGGCAGCGCCGGGGCCCCCACGACACGCGTGGGAGCAGGGCCATCAATTGCAGTCGAGTGACTGTAGCGGGGAGCGGGGGCGTTCTCGAACTCGGCATGCCCCCGTTGTACGCACCCCCAGTGACAGTTAAGGGACGCGGGCCGGAAAAAGTGCCCGATCGGGCCGGACAGTTCGCCCTCACGGAGCGCCCTCGGCCCGGCGATCCGCCCACCGGCCGGCGCGATTGTTGGACCGCTACATCCCCCAGGAGTGCAGGACTGGTGGGCGATGGGTGCACAGCACGAACCCGCGCGCGAACAAGAGGGGCGCAACAACGCCCCCACGACCCGCCGGCCTGACGCGCCCGAGACCGAGTCCCCCGGGCTCGCGCACATGGGGCACCTCCAGCGGCTGGTCGGGAACCGCGCCGTCGCTCGGCTGGTCGCGCAGCGCGACCCGTTCACCCCCGGGGGGATGCGTCGGGCGCAGGAGAACCCCTTCGACCTCCACCTCCACCTCGACCCCCAGATCGAGGCGCAGATCAGGGCCATCAACGCCATGCACGCGCTGATCGCCCCCGAGCAGGTCCAGACGGCCCTCGTCAACCTCAACCTCCCGCCACAGCTGGGGGCAGGGAGCGGGCAGCCGCCTGCGCCCCAACTCATCCCGCCCGCGACGCCGACACCGAACGCCACCCCGCAGGGCCCGGCTCCCGGCACCGGGTTGATGGGCCCTCGCCCCGGCACCGGCGGCGACATCTGGAAGGCGGTGCTGGCCGAGCCCGCCCTCGGCCCGGCCATCGAGGCGCTCGGCGAGCAAGCGGCGACCCGGGCCCGGGCGGAGTTCGACGAGCTGTCGACCGGCGGCAAGGCCGCGGTCGTGACCGGCTCGATCGTCGTCGGCGGCGCGGCGATCACCGGGCTGCTCGCCAACCAGGAGACCCGGGACTTGATCACCGCCACCCTCAACGACGTGGTCATCCCCGTCCCGAAGGTCCCCGGCCTCGGCGTCCAGCTCAACCTGTCCGGCAACACGATGATCGTCGGCTTGCACCTGGACGTCGGCCGGATCCTCCCCGCGGCGCTCGGCTTCGGCCCGGCGTCCGAGACGACACCCCTGGGCGCAGCCCCGAACCCGTACCAGCCGGTGCAGCGGCAGGCCGCGGCGGCGGTGGAACCGGCGCGCACCCCGCCAGGCGACCCCGTCGTCCAGCGGGACCCCATCCCGGGGGGCGTCGGCGGGCAGCTGGCCGGGGCCACGGGGGGTGCCCTCGGGCTCAAGTCGATCGAGGGCTCGTTCACGTTGCCGGCCGGCAAGGTCCTGAGCAGCAACTTCAAGCGGGTGCTGAAGACCACCACCTCCAACATCGTCACGGTGCAGATCAGCAGCGACCAGGTCAGCCTCACCATCTCCAACGGCATCTACATCGACGCGCAATGGCCGTGCCAGAACATGCGGGTGTTCAACATCACGCACCGTTTCGCGACGAACGAGACAACCTCTGACGTGCGCCTCGCGGACGACGAGTGGGGCGACGGCTTCATCGACGTGACCGGCACGGCCCGGTCGGAGATCGCCGCGACGATCGGGACGATCATCGCCCGCACTCCCCTCGATCGGAAGCGCCTGCGCCCGCCGGACCCGTCGCTCGGCGACACCCGAAGCCCGCCTCAGCCGCAGACCGGGCCACTCGTCCCCCCGGGGGCAGCTCCGCCGAACGCGCCGGCCTACGACCCGTTTGCGGACGCCGACCCGAAAGCGACCCTGGACGCCCTCGTGGACAACTTCAAGGCCATGCCCTCCGAGGGGGAGAGCGAGGTCAAGGCCGAGGACCTCGGCAAGCTCAGCGTCGGGGCGACCGTGCTGGTCAACCACCCGTTCGAGCAGGTCGAGGCCGGCACCGGCCTGCGCATCGCCGCCGGCACCGCGGTCAGCATGCAGGTCGACAGTGGTGCGTCGGTCCCCAAGCTGATCGGAGCAGGCAAGGGCGCGGCGGCGCTCGCGGCCGCGGCCGACGTGCAGGCGATCCACGTCTCCAGCTCGGGCATCGAGGTCCTCAAGGACGGAAAGCCGCTGGCGACCATCGACCGCCTCACCATCAGCAAGGGCCACGTGAAGATCGACCACATCAGCCTGCTCGGTGAGGCCGCCGAGGCCGCGAAGACCGAGAAGGCCCTGCATGACCTGAAGGGCGGGGCGGCCGGCTTCGCCGAGAGCGGCGGCATCCCCTTCGGGTTCCTGCTGGGGATGCAGAACACGATCAACGACCACGCCGACGAGCCGGTCTTCGTGCCCGGCTTCGTCAGCGGCCTGCTGGAGGCCAAGCTCCAGGCCGCGTTCACCGAGCTGCTCGCCAAGCAGGGTCGCACGATCATCCCCGGCGTCGACCTCGGATCGGTGCTCGGCGTGCCGGGCGCCCCGGTCACGCCGAAGTAGGTCCCGTCAGGGGGTCAGGCGCAGGAGCCGCCGACCTTCATCGTGGCGCCCTTCACCAGGCCCAGCTTGGGGAGGTCGCCCTTCGGGACCTCGAGGGCGAACCGGTAGGGGCGGGCCGCCGGGTACAGGGGGCAGGTCGGGACGTCGTCGCAGGGCGCCATGTCGGCGGTCGAGACCTGGCTCCCTTCGGCGTCGATCCAGGCGATCGACAGAGGCGTGGGCGTGTTGCGCATGTAGAAGCTGGACGTGCTGTCCGCGTTCCACACGAACAGCATCCCGGCGTAACCCCCGAAGTCGGTGACCTCCATCAGGCCCCGCTCCCGCTGCTGGCTGGTCTCGGCCAGCAGCACGCACCAGCCCTTCACCGTCCCGTCGGGGTTGCGGATGGCGATGGCCACCTCGCCGAAGTTCGGCATCCGGGTCCGCTCGGTGGGCCCGGGCGGCGTCGCCAGGCCGGCGCCCTGCGCCGCGACCGCGCCGCCCGCCGAGGGCAGCCCGCCGTCCGTGTCGGTCGACCCGCCCGGCGGCGACTTGCCGGCATCGCCGGAAGCATCCGAGCCACCCGACGACTGCGTCGACGCGGCGGCGCTGTCGTCGTCGTCGTCACCGCAGGCCGCGGCCAGCAGGCTCAGCCCGACGGCGACGACGGCAACGCGCCAACTGGTCGACCATGTCCGGTGCACGGCCACAGATCCTTGCACGGCCGGCTCGGCTGCACCGGCACCGGACAAGGTCGGGGGATCAGTGCTGGCTGCCGTAGAGGCCGAGGGTGTCGGCGACCTCGGCGCTCAGGTGGTAGCTCTCGTCGTCGGCCGGGAAGCGGCCCGACCGCACGTCGTCGGCGTAGGCCTTCAGGGCCTCGACCGAATCGGCGCCCAGCTCGGCGTAGCGGCGCACGAACTTGGGCCGCACCCGGTCTTCGAGCCCGAGGAGGTCGTGGTAGACGAGCACCTGACCGTCGCAGTGCGGCCCGGCGCCGATGCCCACGGTCGGAACGTCGACCGCGTCGGTGACCAGCTTGGCCACCTCGTCCGGCACCCCTTCGAGCACCAGCGAGAAGCACCCGGCCGCGGCCAGCGCCTTGGCGTCGTCGACCAGGGCGAGGGCGGCGTCGTGCTGGCGGCCCTGCACCTTGAACCCACCCATGGCGTGGAGCGACTGGGGCGTCAGGCCGATGTGGCCCATGACGGGGACCTCGGCGTCGAGGATGGCCTCGATGACCGGCAGCCGCTTGCGGCCGCCCTCCAGCTTCACGGCGGTGGCGCCCGCCCGGACGAGGGCGGCGGCGTTGCGCACCGCGTCCTCGGGGGTTGTGTGGTAGCTCATCCACGGCAGGTCGCCGATCACCAGCGGCTGGCTGCCCTCGGCGGTCGAGTTCGCCAGCCCCCGTCGCACGGCGGCGACGTGGTGGGCGATGTCGTCGACCGTGACCTGCAGGGTGTCGTCGTAGCCGAGGACCACCATCGCCAAGGAGTCGCCGACGAGGATGAGGTCGACATCGGCTGCATGGGCCTGCCGCGCGCCAGGTGCGTCATAAGCGGTCACCATGACGAGCGGTTCGCCCCCGTTCCGCACCTTGCGGGCCCGGATGGCGGGCGCAGTACGCGTGCTCATGTGGCACACCTCCTTCTCCGTCCAGCGCCTGGGTGGCTGCCGGCGGTCAAGGTGACGGTACCAGGACTCGGAGCTAGCCGCCCTTGCAGCCGCCGCCGGGCCCCGGCCGCGGGATGCAGGTGGTCGACGTCGTGCTCGTGTCGTCGGGCGACGTGGTCGTCGACGTGGAGCCCGGGTCGGTGGTCGTCGTCGGCCCGGTCCAAGGCGGGCCGCCACCGTTGCCCCGGGTCGTGGTGGTGTTGCCGGGGAACTGACCGCCAAGGGTCGTGGTGGTCGACTCGTCGACGAAGTCGAACCCCTCGAGCGGACTGCCGTCGTGGAGCTGCTCGGAGGTCGGCTCGGGGAACGCGTCGCTGTTCCCGTCGGTGGCCACCGTCATGAACAGCTTCCAGACCTTCGCCGGGATGGTGCCGCCGAAGATCTGCGAGTAGCCGTACACGGGCTTACCGCCACCCTTGGTCCCCATGCGGGGCAGCTCCTTCGGGCAGGCGTTGGGCTTGCCGTGGTAGTCGTCCCAGTAGTGCTGGTCGCTCGGGTCGACGTCGTCCCGGTTGGGTGTGTTGGCGGCCTCGATGCAGCGGGGGTTCGGCTCGGTCTCCTTGGGGAAGCCCATCCACACCGCGGTGGTGAGGTGGGGCGTGTAGCCCACGAACCAGGCGTCCTTGTTGTCGGTGACCGTGCCGGTCTTGCCCGCCGCGGGCTTGCCGATGTTGGCGCTCTTCCCGGTGCCGCCGTCGATGACCTTCTCAAGCGCGTAGGTCACCCGCCGGGCGGTCGACTGGCTCAGGACCCGCTTGGTTTCGGCCTCGGCCTGGTAGACGACGCTGGCGTTGCCGTCCTGGTCGAGCTTCTCGACCTTGGTGATGACGTGCGGCTTCTTGTGGACCCCGTCGTTGGCGAAGGTCGAGTACACCTCGGCCATCTCCAGGGCGTTGGTGGCCGAGCCGGAGCCGAGCACCATCGGGACGCACGGCTTGATGCTGCTGTCCATCCCCAGGTCCTTGGCCATCTTCGCGATCATGTCCGTGCTGTTGCCGTTGGCCTTGGCGAGCTCGTAGGTGAGGTTGGCGTACGCGGTGTTGACCGAGTGCTCCGTGGCAGCGATGAGGTCGACCCGCCCGCCCTCGCCTTCCTTCTCGGCGTTGCGGGGGTGCCACTCGTCGGGGCACTGGTCGCTGAGCCTCGGGATGTTCGCCCGGTCGGGCGCCGGCACCATGGTGTCGAGGGAGTAGCCCTCCTTCAGCGCCTCGGCGAGGACGATCGGCTTGAACGTCGACCCGACGCCTCGACCGGCCTGGGTGGCGTAGTTGAAGCCGGACCCGTCCTCCCGGCCGCCGACCATCGCCCTGACGTTGCCCTGGTCGTCGATCGACACGAGCGCGCCCATCGGCAGGTCCGGGCTGTTGAGGTGCTCGTTGTTGGTGCCGGGGTCGTACATGGCGTTCCAGGCCGCGGTCTGCAGCCGAGGGTCGATCGAGGTGTACACGCGGAGGCCGCCGAGCGAGAGGTCGTGCTCGTCCAAGCCGTAGTAGTCCGGATGAGCCTTGATCGCGTTCTCCACGTACGTCGTGATGTAGGAGCCGCCCTTGTCGCCGAGCTTCAGGGTGGCTGCCCGCTTGAGGGCCTCCTTCTTGTGGACGTACTTGAAGTCCATGCTGTTGACGAGCTTGAACTGGTCCTGGGTGATGTCGCCGGCCTCGAGCATCGAGGTCAGCACCTTCTCCCGCTGGTAGGCGGCAGCCTTCGGCTTCTCGGTCGCGTCGGCCTTGTTGGGCGAGCGGATGAGGCCGGCCAGGTAGGCGACCTCCTCCAGCTTGGTGGTCTGGGAGACGTCCTTGCCGAAGTAGGCCTGGGTCGCCGCCTGGATGCCATAGGCGTTGCGCCCGAAGTAGATGGTGTTGAGGTAGCCCTCGAGGATCTGTTCCTTGCTGTAGGACTGCTCGACCTTGATGGCGAGGATCGCTTCCTTCAGCTTCCGGGTGACCGTTTGCTCCTGTGTGAGGAACGTGTTCTTCACGAACTGCTGGGTGATCGTCGAGCCGCCCTGCACGGCCGTGCCGCTGCGGAGGTCCCAGTAGAGGGCCCGGCTGATGCTGACGGGGTCGATGCCCTTGTGGTCGAAGAAGTAGCGGTCCTCGGAGTCGACGACCGCCTGGATCAGGATCTTCGGGATCTTGTCGTAGCTGACGATCTCCCGGTTCTCGGTCTCGTTCAGCTTGGCGAAGGCGTTCTGGGTGGTGCAGCCCTGCGTGACCTCGGCGGTGCAGATGAGGCTGGTCTGCTGGAGCAGCTGGGGCTCGGGCAGCGGGGTGTCGGCCAGCTTGGCCACCGCGGCGGCGACCAGCGCCATGCACGTGAGGCCGGCGACGAACAGGAGGCGGCGCATCCGCCAGACGACGCTGCGCTTGCGCTTCTTGGGGACGGTCCCGCGAGGTGGCGGCGGTTCACCGGGGAACGCACCCGGCGGCCCGGCGTCGTCGTAGTCGCCGTCGTAGTCGGGGTAGCGGGGGCCGTTCGGGTGACCGGGGCCGTTGGGACCCGGGCCGGGACCAGGCCCGGGGCCCCGCCCCATCGGCGGGCGCGGCTGGTCGACGAAGACTTGGTTGGGCCCGCCCGTCGCACCTGCGGGAAGCTCCCGCTCTCGGCGCCCCAGAGCGCCGGGTCGCTCCTGATCCCACTGCGTCCGAGGGTCGACCCGAGGGTCGGGCTCGGGATAGCGCGGCGTTCGTGGGGCGGAGCGAGTCGTGGGACGAGACGGCCTGTCGGGGCGCTCGTATGAAGCCATGACCGGACCGGGAGGTTAGTTGCGATCGCGTGTCACCGCACGACACCACGCCGCGACAAACGTCAGCCGCCGACGTGGAAGACCCGGTTGAGGTGGTTCCAGGCGCAGCCCGGGCACACCTCCACGACGTAGCACGCCACCTGAGCCTTGCCTCGCGACAGCTTGGCGAGGTCGCGGGCCGAGGTGACGCAGCGGCCGCCGGCCGGGAGCCGCGGACCGAAGGCGTAGGTCACCAGTGCGACGTTCTCGTCCTCGCAGATCGGGCACGTCTCGTGGGTCGGCTGGCTGGCGCCGATGGCGGCCCGGCGCAGCTCGGGGTGGGCATCGCAGATGTCGAGCCGGGAGAGCCGGCCCTTGCGGTACTCCGAGATGACCTGCTGGCGGGCGAGGCGGTAGTCGACGACGCTCGTCGCCCCCGCACCGGTTGCCCCGGTGCCTCGGATGGCCTCCGGCCTCAAGGTCATGACCAGGCAGGTTAGAGGGCGCGATCGGCGCCGCGCTGGAGGGCTCGCACCGGTACCGGGTGGCTGATGTCACGCCACCCCCGAGACACCGCGCGCCGCGACCAGGGCCGACGGGCGGGAACTGGGGGACGCCTGACCACTTACCTGCGCTCGCTGCTCGAACACGACAGCGAGGCAGTCACCGCAGATCTCGCCTGGATCGACCGGCTGATCGCCGCCGAAGCCGACCAGGTCGACGACCACTCCACAGACAGGGGAGACATTCGATGAGCACGATCCGCCTCGCCATCGCCGGTGTCGGGAACTGCGCCAGCTCGCTGGTGCAGGGGCTGGAGTTCTACAAGGACGCCAACCCGGACGACGCCGTGCCCGGCCTCATGCACGTCGACCTCGGCGGGTACCACATCCGCGACATCGAGGTCGTCGCCGCGTTCGACGTCGACGCCGACAAGGTGGGCGTGGACGTGGCCAGGCCTGCATCGACGCCAAGGTGGCGTTCGTCAACGCCATCCCCGTGTTCATCGCGTCGAACCCCGAGTGGGCCGCCAAGTTCACCGAGGCCGGCGTGCCGATCGTCGGCGACGACATCAAGTCGCAGGTCGGCGCCACCATCGTCCACCGGACGCTGGCCCGGCTGTTCGAGGACCGGGGCACCACCATCGACCACACCTACCAGCTGAACTTCGGCAGGAACATGGACTTCATGAACATGCTGGAGCGCAGCCGGCTGAAGTCGAAGAAGATCTCCAAGATCAACTCGGTCACCAGCCAGATCGAGGCCGGGATCACCGACCAGGACGTCCACATCGGCCCGTCGGACCACGTCCCGTGGCTGGAGGACCGCAAGTGGGCGTTCATCCGGCTGGAGGGCCGCAACTTCGGCGACGTGCCGCTGACGGTCGAGCTGAAGCTCGAGGTCCACGACTCCCCCAACTCGGCGGGCGTCATCATCGACGCCGTCCGCTGCGCCAAGCTCGCGGCCGACCGCGGCGTCGGTGGCCCGGTGCTGCCGGCCTGCCAGTACTTCATGAAGACCCCGCCGACGCAGGTGCACGACGACGTGGCCCGCCACGCTCGAGGCCTTCATCGCGGGCTAGCAGGGGCTAGTCCTCGACGGTGACCTCCGCGATCAGCGCGCGGTGGTCGCCCACCGGTAGCTGCACTGCCTCCAGCGCATCGACCCGGCAGCCCCGGCCGGCCACGGCGACGTGGTCGATCTGGCGCCGAGGTCGGTGCGCTGGATGCGTCAGGGGCCCCAACGCCAGCCGGTAGCTCTCGGCCGCCAACCAGGGCAGCACCAACTGGGGCTGGAGGTTGAGGTCACCGACCAGGATCCGGGGCGCCGGCCGGTCCCGCAGGGCGTCGACCAGGCTGATGAGCTGCCGGGCGGCGAACTCACTGACCCTGCTCAGGTGGGTGTTGGCGATGGTCCAGCGTCGCCCGGCCAGCTCGGCCTCGACCACCAGCGCCACCCGGGGCTCGCTCCCCCGGCGCCGGCGACGAGGGAGCGGCACGACGTCGCTGCTGAGCACCTCGCCCCGCACGAGCAGGGCGTTGCCGTAGTCGCCGCCGTCGCCCAGCGAGAGGGCGGGCGCCCAGACCAGCTCTCCCTCGAAGGCCTCCTGGGCGCTGTGGGCCAGGTCGCGGTGGCCGACGCGGCGGGTGTTCCGGTCGATCTCCTGGAGGCCGAGGACGTCGACATCGAGCGACGCGACCGACTCGCCGAGCTTCGCCGGGGTCGGTCGACCGTGTTGGCAGTTCCAGGTGGCGACCCGCAGCCCAGCCATTGCGCCGGGAAGTTACAAGGCTTTGAGGACGAGGACGGCCATGTCGTCGTTGGGCTCGACCTCGACGAAGCCGACCGCGTCGGCCTCGATCTGCTCGGCCATCTCGACGGCGCTGGCCGTGCGGCTGTGAAGCATGGCGGTGACCACGCCCTCCTCGCCGAAGGTGCGGCGCCCGGCCCGGCGGTCGGTGAGGCCGTCGGTGTAGCAGACCAGCGCTTCGCCCTTGGCCAGGTGGACGACCGTGTCGGTGAGCGTGACGTCGTCGGTGACCCCGAGCAGCGTGCCGGGGACGCCCACCGGGACGACCTTGTCGGTTGCCCGGCGGACCAGCGGCAGTGGGTGCCCGGCCGAGCACACGATGATGTCGACGCCGTCGGGCGTCGGCTGCACGGCCCCCACCAGCACGGTGCAGAACCGCGGCGTCATCGGGATCTCGCTGTCGTGGCGGGCCGCTTCCTCGGTGGTGTGCTGCAGCAGCATGCGGTTGAGGTGGCCGAGCACCGCCGAGGGCATGACGCCCGACATGGCCGCGGAGCGGATGGTGTGGCGGGCGAGGCCGGTGAGCGAGGCCGCCTCGACCCCATGGCCGCACACGTCGCCGACCGCGAAGACCCACCAGTTCTCGTCGGCCTGGAACGCGTCGTAGAAGTCGCCGCCGACGTCGAGGCCGTGGCCCGCGGGCCGGTAGCGGGCGCCGAGCTGGACGCCCGGCACCACCGGCAGCACCCCGGGCAGCAGGCTGTCCTGCAGCGCCCGGGCGACCTCGGAGCGTTCGGCGAACATGCGGGCGTTGTCGACCAGCACCGCCGCCCGCACGGCGACAGCGTGGGCCAGCTCGAACTCGTCGGGCCGCATGGCCCGTTGCGCCGAGTTGCCGAACCCGAGCGCGCCGATGAGCCGGCCGCGGGCGTAGAGCGGGAACACCACGACGTCCTGCGAACCGATCGACCCGAGCGCGTCGGCGATGCGGGGGTCCCCCAGCTGGCGGGCCAGGACGACCGGGTCGCTGTTGGTGCTGACGAACGGGCGGGCCGCCCGGAACGCCTCTCCGAGCTCGGCCCGGACCACGAGGTCCCGGGGCAGGCGCTCGGCCAACTGGTTGAGCAAGCCCACCTTGGTGGGGTCGCGGTGGGCGACGCCGATGGCCGGCGACGGGATGGGCGACGACTCGACCACCCGCACTGCGCACCAGTCGGCCAGCCGCGGCACAGTCAGCTCGGCGAGGTGGGTGAGGGCAGTCTCGACGTCGAGGCTGCGGCTCAGCGCGCCGCTGAGCGCGTCGAGGAAGGCCAGCTGCTCCTGGTTGCGCTCGGCCACAGTGGCCAGCCGCGACCGGTCGAGCGCCAGCGCGCACTGGCTGGCGACCTCCATGAGGAAGCTCGGCTGCATCCGGTCGAGGGTCTCGACCTCGGGGAAGCCGAGGCCGAGGACGCCGAACGGCTCGCCGGTGGCCCGGTACATGGGGACGACCACGAACGTCGGGTCCCAGTCGACGTTGGCGTGATCCATCGCCGGGTAGCGCTCCTGGCGCTCCTCCAGCGTGCGGATGATGACCGGCTCGCCGCTGCGCATGGCGTCGACCGCGGGCAGCGGCGCGTCGACCGGCATGCGACCGAAGGCCTCGTGGAGCTCGTCGGGCGGCACGCCGACCGAGCCCATCATGACGAGCTCGCTGCACGCGTCGTCGAGGACGTGCACCGCCGCCGAGTGGGCACCGAGCAGGCTGACGCCCTCGCTGAGGATGGCGCGGACGATGTCGTCCTCGCGGCGGAGCCGGTTGAGGTTCTCGACCAGTCGGGCCAGCCGGGCGGTCGAGCCGTAGGAGCGGCTGGCGTCGACCAGCACGCCCTTGGCCCCGCCCTCCTCGTGGCGGTGGACTCGCAGGACCGCCCAGCCATCGACCCGGGACAGCCGCAGGCCGTCTTCGGCCTGGGTGACCGGGGTGTCGTCGGCAAGGACGTCGAGCAGCAGCGCCTCGGCGCGAGGTCGGTCGTCGGGGTCGAGGAGCTGCAACCAACCCGAGCCGAGGCAGACGTCTCCGAGCACGTCCTCGGCGGTCGGCTCGTGGCCGAGTGGCTCGACGGCGACGCAGCCTCCCCCGGCGTCCCAGGCGAAGATCATCGCGGGCGCCGCGCCGGCCGACGCCTCCCTCACGGGGCCGGTCGCCACCGGCTCGGGAGACCCGGCAATCGTGGCCATCGGGTCAGGTTCAGGTGCCATGTCGCCGGGGCGAAGTCTTGCACGCTGGGCGCGCCTGCGCTCGCGCTGTGAACCCACACCCTGCGTTCTCATGCCTCCACGCTACGTATTGGATCGGTCCTGAGGCCACGTTGAGTGTCCGTCCCTTCACGTGCTACGTGCTCCGAGCCTCCCACCAGGAAAGCAGCCGACGCTCCGCTTCCTCCTCGCCGAGGGGGCCTTCCTCCAACCGGGCTTCCAGGAGCATGTCGAGCGCCTCGCCGACGACCCGGCCGGGAGCGACCCCGAGCAGCTCCATGACGCGGTTGCCGTCGATGTCTGGGCGGATGGCCGCCAGCTCCTCCTCCTCCTGCAGCTCGGCGATCCGGGCCTCGAGCGCGTCCATGCGGGCAGCCAGCATGCGGGCCTTGCGCTCGTTGCGGGTGGTGCAGTCGCAGCGGGTCAGCTCGTTCAGCTCGTCGAGCAGCGGCCCGGCGTCGCGGGCGTAGCGGCGGACGGCCGCGTCGGTCCACACGTCGTCGCCGTAGCCGTGGAACCGCAGGTGGAGGAACACCAGCCGGCTGACGTCGTCGATGACGTCGTTGGAGAAGCGCAGCGCCCGCATGCGGTCGCGGGCCATGCGGGCCCCGACGACCTCGTGGTGGTGGAAGCTGACGCCCTTCGGGCCGACCGAGCGGGTCTTGGGCTTGCCGATGTCGTGGAGCAGCGCCGCCAGCCGGACGACCAACTGGGGTCGGGTCTTGGCGACGACCGCGATGGTGTGGGCGAGCACGTCCTTGTGCCGGTGGATGGGGTCCTGCTCGACCCGCAGCGCCCGCAGCTCGGGCAGGAACTCGTCGGCCAGCTCGGTGTCGGCGAGGAACCAGATGCCGGCCGACGGGTCGTCGACCACCAGCAGCTTCGACAGCTCGCCCTGGATCCGCTCGACCGAGACGATGGCGAGCCGGCCCCGCAGGCGCGTGACGGCGTCGACCAGCTCGGGGTCCGGCGTGAGGTCGTAGCCGGCGATGAAGCGCGCAGCCCGCAGCATGCGCAGCGGGTCGTCGTTGAACGACTCATCGGGGCTCAGCGGGGTGCGCAGCCGGAGCGCGGCGAGGTCCTCGACGCCACCGTAGGGGTCGACCAGTTCGAGGTCGGGCAGGCGCAGCGCCATGGCGTTGACCGTGAAGTCGCGGCGGGACAGGTCGACCGCGATGTCGTCGGCGTACACCACCTGGGGCTTGCGGGAGTCCGCCCGGTAGGCCTCGGCGCGGTGGGTGGTGATCTCGAACGTGTCGTCGCCCTTGCGAGCACCGATGGTCCCGAACGCCTCACCCTGGTTCCACACCGAGTCCGCCCACGGAGCCAGGATCGCCTTGACCTCCTCCGGCCGGGCGTCGGTGGTGAGGTCGAGGTCGGACTTGTCGGTCGGCCGGCCGAGCACCAGGTCACGAACGATGCCGCCCACCAGGTAGAGGCGGTGGCCGTCCGCTTCGAAGCGCTCCGCCACGGGCCTGACCTGGTCGAGGATCGGTCGCAGCCGCTCGGGGATCACACCGATCGACAGTAGTGACCTACCAGACGTCGCCGGCACGCCATTCGCAGGTGAGATCGGCCGTGAGGTCGAGGTCGGCGGTCCGGGCGGTTCGCAGGACCATGACGCCATCGTCGTCGTCCTCGGTGCGGCGGCGGCCGTCGTCGATGGCGACGAACGTCGCGCCCTGCCAGCGCTCCCAACCCAGCTGCTCGTAGAGACCCCAGACCCCGGTCGACAGGGCGCCCAGGTCGTGGCGCTCGCCGATCACGGCGTTCACCGCTTCCATGGCCCGGGATGCGTAGCCCCGGTGGCGGGCCGCCTGGCAGCAAGCGACCGCTTCGACGTAACCGGCGACGAGCGACCGATCCCCGGCGATGAGCGTCCGGGGCACCACCGCGGCGTGCGCCACCATCACCCCGTCCTCGCTGACGATGGCGTGCGTGCCCCCGCACGCGTGGTCCCAATCGTCGTCCCCGAAGTTGCGGAACGCCTCGTCGAGCAGCCGCCGCAGCTCGAAGCGCTCGACCTCGTGGAGCTCGTCGGTCGAGCAGACCCGCAGCTTCGCCACTTGCCCTAGGCGTCGGTGGCGCGGCGGTGCGCCAGCGACGCCGCGACGACCATGTCGTCGCCCGGGCCGCCGCCGGTCGGGCGCTCGGCGTGCAGCTGCTCGCCGACCAGCGCGCCCATGGTGGCGGCGACGCTGGTCCGCAAGGCGTCGAGGTCGTAGCCGCCTTCGAGGAACAGGATCCGCCGGCCGGGTGGCACGAGGGCGACGAGGTCGGCGGTGATGTCGGCGTAGTCGCCGGCGGACAGGCCGAGGTCGGTGAGGGGGTCGTCGCGGTGGGCGTCGTAGCCGGCCGAGACCAACAACCAGTCGGGCTCGATCTCCGCGGCCAGCGGCGCCACGACATCCTCGATCCCGCGGCGGTACACATCGCCGGTGGCTCCCGGCGGCACCGGGATGTTGACCGTGGCGCCCGCCCCGGCGCCGCTCCCGGTCTCGCCCACCGATCCCGTCCCCGGCCACAACGGGTTCTGGTGGAACGACACGTAGACCACCCGGGGGTCGTCATAGAAGAGGTCCTGGGTGCCGTTGCCATGGTGGGCGTCGATGTCGACCACCAGCACCCGCTCGCCCTGGGCGGCCAGCGCAGCGGCGGTGACTGCCACGTTGTTGAAGAGGCAGAAGCCCATCGGCCGGGCGCTCAGCGCGTGGTGGCCCGGCGGGCGAACCGCGCAGAACGCGGCGCCGGCCTGGCCGGCCCGCAACCTCTCCGCTGCCTCCAGCCCCGCGCCCGCGGCCATGAGCGCCGCCTCCCACGAACCCGGCGCGGCGGCCGTGTCGGCATCGAGGTGGCCGCCACCCGCCCGGCAGAACCTCTCCAGCGCGGTGACATATGCGGGAGCGTGGACCCGTTCGAGCTCGCCGGTGGTCGCCTCCCTGGGCGGGACCAGCTCGATCTCGTCGGCCAACCCGGCGTCGGCCACGCCGGCCTCGACGGCGAGCAGGCGCTGCGGCCGCTCGGGGTGGCCTCGACCCGGATCGTGGTCCAGGTACACGGGGTGGGTGACGAACAGCACAGACACTCCTCCGAACGCTACAGCCGCCCGGCCGGCTCGGCCCCGGGCCGCTCCAGGCCCCCCAGCTCGGGGTTCGCTGTTCGCGTCGACCGCGGGTTGCGTACGCTCGGGAGCGATGGAGCTCCTCGCAAGAGCCGTTCCGGGTAGGACGCGGCCATGAGCGCGCTGCGGACACCCGCCCTGCTGACCTCGGCTGAAGGCCTCCGCGTCACTCCCTGGCACCCCGAGCCCGGCTTCGTCCACCTGGCGCTCACGGCCACCCGACGCCAACCGCTGTCGGCGGCGACGCTGGCCCGGACGCTGACCGGACTGCGGGCGCGCGGCGTGCGCGGGGTCGTCACCGCGGCGCTGGCCGCGCCGGACCAGCCGGTGTTCCTCGACGCCGGCTTCCAGGTCGTCGAGCGCCTCCACCTCCTGCGCCACACGCTCGACCCACTGCCGGCGATGCTGCCCATCCCCACCCGCCGCGCCCGGCGGCGCGACCTGGAGGCTGCGCTCGAGGTCGACCGGGCGGCCTTCCCGACGTTCTGGCAGCTGGACGAGACGTCGCTGACCGAGGCGCTGGCGGCGACCCGGTCGTCGCGCCTGCGGGTCATCGACGGACCGGACGGCGAGGTCGTCGCCTACGCCGTCTGCGGCCGGACCGCGTCGCGGGGCTACGTGCAGCGGCTCGCGGTCCATCCCTCCTGCGAGGGCCTGGGCTACGGCGGCGCGCTCCTGCTCGACGGCCTGCACTGGCTGGCCCGCTGGGGCGCCCGCGACGCCCTGGTGAACACCCAAGAGTCCAACCAGCGCTCCCGCGCCCTCTACCTCCGCACGGGCTTCCAGCTGCAACCGTCGGGCCTCGCTGTGCTGCGGCTCGACTTCGCGGCGGCCGGTCTCGGCACCCCGTCGCACCTCGGTACCGTCTGGTCTCGATGATCTCGGGACGGGCCCTGCGACTGCCGTTGCTTGCTGCCCTGGTGCTGTTCGGGCTGGCGGTCCTCGCGCCGCCCGCGCGCGCTGACGACCGCACCGACGAGCGCAAGCTGCAGCTGCAGCAGCCCAAGATCACCCTGCTCGACCAGGAGCCCTGGCTCCACGAGGGGGACCCGTTCACCATGCGGGTGCGGCTGGACGCCGCGCCGGCCGACGGCAGCGTGGTGGTGCAGCGCCTGAGCAGCATCTCCAGCCGGGGCGAGCTGGCCCAGGCCATCGACGAACCGTCGGAGACGGCGCGGCACAGCATCAGCATCCCGACCGCCGAGCTCGTGCCCGGGCCCGACCGCGGCGCCGATGTGGTCTACCCCACGGCCGACGACCCCGGCCTCACCAAGTACGGCGTCTACCCCGTGCGCCTGCGCCTTCAGGACAACGCGGGCGACCAGCTCGCCGAGCTGGTGACGTTCCTCGTCGTGCTCCCGGCCGGCGAGCCCCAGCCACTCGACGTCGCCGTGGTCATGGAGGTCGGCGCCCCCAACGGGCTGCAGCCGGACGGCTCGATCTCGATCGGCGCCGACGCCCAGGCGGCCGTCCGGTCGCGCATCGACATCCTCGAGCACAGCAGCCTGCCGGTGACGGTGGCGCCCCGGCCGGAGACGCTGGACGCCCTGACCGACCCGACCAACCCCGAGCTCGAACAGGGCACGCAGCTGGTCGCGGACCTCGCCCGCGCGCTCGGAGCCCGGCGGCCGCTCGCCCGGCCCTACGTCGACCTCGACCTCGACGCGCTCGCGTCGGCGAACCTGCTCACCCAGGTCCCGCCGGAGACCGGGCTGGGCGCCGAGGTCATCCGCCGCCGCTACCAGACCAACCCGGAAGCCGGGATCTGGCTGGCCGACCGGGCCCTGGGCGACGCCGGTGTGCGGGCCATGCGCGATGTCGCGCTCGCCCCTCACGCCATCATCCCCGAGGCCGCGATCAGCTCGGTGCCCGGCGTCGACGAGGACGACGTGCCCGCCGAGCCGGTCGCGCTGACCAGCGAGGGGCCGGTGGCGTTCGTCGCCGACGACGCCCTGGCGGCCCGGCTGACCGAGAGCGGCGGGGTGCTCGACGCCCAGCGCTTCCTCGCCGAGCTGGCGATCATCTGGATGCAGGACCTCGACACCGAGCGCGGCGTGGTGGTCCGGCTGCCCGAGACCGCGGCGCTCGACCCCGAGACCGTGAACGCCGCGCTCGACGGCATGTCGGCCGGCGGCGCGGTCGAGACGATGAGCCTCCCAAACCTCTTCGCCCGATTCGGCTCGACCGACGACGTCCCGCCCGTCGCCGAGCTGGCCTCCTACGAAGGGGGCGACAGCCTGGACGCGGTGGGAGCGGCGCTCGGCCGGGCCCAGACCCGGGTCGCCGCGGTGGCGAGCACCCTCGAGGACGCCGAGCTGGTGAACTCGCTGCAGCGGTCGCTGCTCGTCGCGCTCGGCTCGCAGACCCCGGCCGACCAACGTCACCGCTACGTCACCCGCATCGACCGGGTCGCGGAGAAGCTGGCATCCCAGATCTCGGCGCCGGAGGACTTCCAGATCACGCTCACGGCCCGGGACGGCACGATCCCGCTGACGCTGACCAACGACACCGGCCAGAACGTGCAGGTCGCCGTCCAGCTCGACAGCAGCCAGCTGTCGTTCCCGAACGGCGACACCATCACCAACGTCGTCCTGCAGCCGGGCAACACCCGGCTGGACCTCGACGTGCGCACCCGCACGTCGGGCGCGTTCCCGCTCGACATCACGGTCACCACCCCCGACGGCGGCCTGATCCTCGACACGACGACCTTCACCATCCGCTCGACCGCCGTATCGGGCGCCGGCATCTTCCTGTCGGCGGGCGCCGGGCTGTTCCTCATGCTCTGGTGGGCCCGGCACTGGCGCACCACCAAGCGGTCCCGCCGCCTGGTCGCAGAGAACGAGCCGACCCCGGCGACCTATCCGCGCAGCCTGTAGTAGGCCGAGCGGGTAGGACGCTCCCGCCTGCCTACTTGGACGCAATCTGGACCGCACACACCGGCTCCACAGCGAGGCCTCCGAGCAGCACGGCGCCGCAACCCGAGACAAGGCGACCTATCCGCGCAGCCTGTAAGGTCGCCGCCCATGCCGGTTCGCATCGTCACCGATTCGTCGAGTGACCTGGAAGTCGCCGACGCCGAAGCCCTCGGTGTCGAGGTCGTGCCGCTCTCGATCCGCTTCGGCACCGACGAGTACACCGACCGCGTCGACCTCTCGGTCGAGGACTTCTACTCCAAGATGGCCGTCACCGACGCGCTGCCCGAGACCGCGGCGCCGTCACCGGGCGCGTTCGAGCAGGCGTTCCGCCGCCAAGCCGAGGCCGGCGCCGACGAGATCGTCTGCGTGACCATCTCGGCCGGGCTGTCGGCCACGATGCAGGCCGCCGAGAACGCGGCCAAGGCCGTGGCGCCCGACCTCCCGGTGCGGGTCATCGACTCCAAGTCGATCACCGCCGCGCTGGGCACCATGGTCCGCGTCGCCGCCGAAGCCGCAGCCGAAGGCCAGGACGCCGACGCCATCGTCGCCACGATCGACGACCTGGCCGGGCGCTCGCAGGTGCTCGGCACGCTCGACACCCTCGACAACCTGAAGAAGGGCGGTCGGGTGGGTGGCGCCCGGGCGATCATCGGCTCGCTGCTCGCCATCAAGCCGCTCATCCACATCGAGGATGGCGTCGTCGGCGAAGCCGGTAAGGCCCGCACCCGTCGGCGGGCGCTCGAGTGGGTGCGCGACGAGATCTGGAAGCGGCCGAAGGTGGAGCACCTGGTGCTCATCCACAGCATGGCGCCCGACGTCGACGACCTGCTCGAGCTGCTGGCGCCCCGCTACGACCGCGAGACCATCCCGGTCGCGACCATCGGGCCGGTGGTCGGGACCCACGGCGGGCCTCGAATGCTGGGTGCGACCTGGGTCGACCCGGCGTAGCGGCCCGGGACCTACGCCCGGTAGCCCACTCGGCGAAGCGGCTCGCGGACGAGCCGTGAGACCGGCGCGAGCCGCGCCGTGAGTCGCCCGACCCCGGCAGCAAGTGGCTGGCTGCCGGCGACTACGGTGGACGCACCGTGGCCGTAACGCCTCCTCCTACCGGTTCGTCGCCCGCAGCCAGCGTGGCCTCCGGCACGGTGCTGACCGGCCGCTATCGGCTGGATAGCCAGCTCGCGTCGGGCGGCATGGCACAGGTTTGGCGGGGCACCGACGAGGTGCTCCGGCGCTCCGTCGCGGTCAAGATCCTGCACCCCCACCTGGCGGCCGACGACACGTTCGTCGCCCGGTTCCGCCAGGAGGCCATAGCGGTCGCCAAGCTCTCCCACCCCGCCATCGTCAGCGTCTACGACACCTGCAGCGACAACGGCGTGCAGGCCATCGTCATGGAGCTGGTGCGGGGCGACACCCTCCGCCACCGCCTCGACACCGGTGCGTTGGAGCCCGCCATGGCGGCAAGCGTCGCGGCCCAGGTGGCCGGCGCGCTCGACGTCGCCCACGCCGCGGGGTTGGTCCACCGAGACATCAAGCCGGCCAACATCCTCATCTCCGAGGACGGCCGGGTGAAGGTGGGCGACTTCGGCATCGCCAAGGCTGCCGAGTCCGCCGACCTGACCCAGGAGGGGTCGTTCATCGGGACCGCCAAGTACCTGGCGCCCGAGCAGGTCGAGGGCGCCGCGGTCGACGGGCGCACCGACCTCTACAGCCTCGGCATCGTCCTCTACGAGATGTTGTGCGGCCAGGTGCCGTTCGAGGGCGACACGTCCTCGGCCACCGCGCTGGCCCGGCTGCACCAGGACCCCCGGCGGCCCCGCCTGATCCGCGCGTCGATCCCGGCCGAGCTCGAAGCGGTCACCATGACCCTGCTGGAGCGCGAGCCGGAGCGCCGCTACCCCACCGCCACCCACGCCCGCAACGCGCTGCTCGACGCCACGGGCGGTCAGATCCCGGCCGTCATCGACGTCACCGCAGTCGAGCCCCGGCCGACGGCTGGCTTCGGCCCCACGGCGGGTCCCATGCCGCCGCCCCCGCCGGGTGGGCTCCCGCCTGCGGGGTTCCCGGGCGCGCCCGGCCCGCCGCCGGGTCCCGTGCCGACGCCGCTGCCGCCGCAACCCGAGTCCCATGTGCGCTATCGCGAGTCGGAACGCAACTGGCTCCTGCCCACCTTCCTCCTCGTGCTGGCCGCGGTCTCGCTGGTCGTCGCGGCGGTGCTCATCGGCAAGTCGGGCAGCGCGCTCTTCGGCGAGGGCGACGACGGCACCTCGACCACGCTGCCGGCGCCGAAGGTGGTGGCGCTCGAAGGCGCCAACGACTTCGACCCGTTCAAGGACCAGCACGAGAACACGCCGCTGCTGCCCCGGGCCGTCGACGGCGACGCCAACACCTTCTGGGAGTCCGAGTACTACGGCGTCACCGGCGACAACGACATCTCGTGGAAGACCGGCGTCGGCATCTACGTCACCATCGGCCAGGTGCAGAACATCCGGGCGGTCAAGATCGACACGCCGAGCCGGGGCTGGCGGATGGACGTGTACGTGGCCAGCGAGCCCGCCGACACGCTGGCGGGCTGGGGCGACGTGCGCAAGCACGTCGAGGACGGCAAGGCCGGCTCCACCACCATCGACCTCGGTGAGGCCGGCAAGGGCGTCGAGGGCAAGGCCGTGCTGCTGTGGTTCACCAAGGTCGGCGCCGAGAAGCTGACCGAGGGCGACTACAAGGGGCGGTACGTCATGCGGGTCAACGAGATCCAGGTCCTCGGCTGAGGGGTCCCGACAGGGGTTCGGGCAGATGCCGATCACCGCTGACCACGAGCTGATCGCGGCGGCGCAGGCCGGGGACAACGGCGCGCTCGACGCCCTGCTGCGACGCCACTACGACCGGATCTGGGCGCTGTGCCGCCGCCTGGCCGGCAACCACGCCGACGCCCAGGATGCCACTCAGGAGGCGCTCATCGCCCTGGCCCGGGGGCTGCGCACCTTCGACGGGCGGGCCGCGTTCACGACGTGGTCGTACCGGGTGGCGACCAACGCCTGCCTCGACGAGCTGCGGCGGCGGGCGCGTCGGCCGGTGCTGCGGACCGACGACCACTTCCACGACGAGGCTGGCGGCGTCGGGGCAGTCGACCCTGGCCCGCTCCCCGACCACGTGGTCGACCGGCTCGACATCGACGGCGCCCTCGCCCGGCTGCCCGACGACTTCCGGGCGGCGGTGGTCCTCCGCGACCTGTGTGACCTCGAGTACGCCGACATCGCCGAGTTGCTCGGCGTGCCTCCCGGCACGGTCCGGTCGCGGATCGCCCGGGGCCGCGCCCAGTTGGCTCGGCAGCTCGGGAACCCCGACACTGCTCCGGAGCGTCCTACTCCACGACCATGACCGACTTCTCGTCCCGCGACCTCGATGCCCTGGCATCCGACCTCGTCGACGGCCTGCTGCCGCCGGAGGAAGCGGCGCGCGCCCGGCAGGACCCCGAGGTGGCGGCGCGGGTGGCGTCGATCGAGGTCATGCGGTCGGCGCTGCGGTCGGTGCCACCCCCCGATCCGGCGATGACCGACCGGATCCTGGCGGCGGCCATCGCGGCCGCATCGTCACCGGTCGAGGAGCTGCCCCAGACGCGACGCCTCACAGCGGTGCCGCCGGCTCCTCCCCCGCCGCCGGCGCGGCCGGTGCCGTCGTCGACGCGCCGGTGGCTGGCCGCCGCGGCGGTCTTGCTGGTCGCCGGCCTCGTCACCGCCGGGTTGGTGTCGTCACGGTCCGGCCACGACGAGGACGTCGCTGATGCCCCGTCTGCGGCCGAGAACCGATCGCCGGACAAGGCTGGCGACTCGGCGGCCCCCCCCTCGTCATCCACAAGCGTCGACGATCAGCAGAGCCCCAGCGGCGTCCCGGAAACGACGGGGCCGAGCAGCCCGACGAGCGCCGATGTCATGATCGACACCGACAAGGACCTCGGCTCGGTCGACAGCGCCGAAGAGCTCTCCGCTCTGGTGGCCCAGCGCTACGACGAGGGGTACAAGCGCGAGGAGACGTCGGACAGGACCGGCGGTGCCATCGATGGCAACTCGTCGGACACGTGCCCGGGCGTCACCAACGAGGGCGACCCCAGCCGCGGCACGTCGCTCTTCAGCGACGACGCGACCTACGACGGCCGCCCCGTGGTGGTCCACGTCTACCAGCACAACGGCACCCGCCGCCTGGTGGCAACCGCCACCGACGGCTCCTGCGAAGTCGTCGTCGACGTCCCCTACGGCGACTGACCTCGGCCTCGCCCTGACCCTCGTGCGGACCTGGCTGGCTAGTGCTGGGCTTCGAGCCAGCGCTCGGCGTCGATGGCAGCCATGCAGCCCGAGCCGGCGGCGGTGATGGCCTGGCGGTAGACGTGGTCCTGCACGTCGCCGCAGGCGAAGACGCCCTCGATGTTGGTGGAGGTGGCGCCCTTGCCGAGTCCGGTCAGGAGGTAGCCGCTGTCCTCCATCTCCAGCTGCCCCTTGAACAGGTCGGTGTTGGGCTTGTGGCCGATGGCGACGAACAGCCCGGTGACCGCCAGCGGGGTGACCGCGTCGGTCTTGACGTCCCGCACGTTGATGCCCGTGAGCGAGGTGCCGCCCTCCAGCGAGTGGACCACGTGGTTCCACAGGAAGCGGATCTTGTCGTTGGCGAAGGCCCGGTCCTGCATGATCTTCGAGGCCCGCAGCTCGTCCCGCCGGTGGATGACGGTGACCGAGCGGGCGAACTTGGTGAGGAACAGGGCCTCCTCCAGCGCGGAGTCACCGCCGCCGGCGACGGCGATGTCGTGTTCGCGGAAGAAGAAGCCGTCACACGTGGCGCAGGTCGATACGCCGTGGCCGATGAGCTCGGCCTCGCGGTCGACGCCGAGCAGCAGCGACTGGGCGCCAGTCGACACGATGATGCTCTCGGCCCGGTAGGTGGGCTCGGCCGTGGTGGGGTCGTCGACCCAGATGCCGAACGGCCGGTTGGAGAAGTCGACCCGCGACACCTTCTCGGTGCGGACGTCGGTGCCGAAGCGGATGGCCTGCTCGCGGAAGCGGCCCATGAGGTCGGGCCCCATGATCCCCTCGGGGAACCCGGGGTAGTTCTCCACGTCGGTGGTCAGCATGAGCTGGCCCCCCGGCTGGTCGCTGGTCGACGACGGCTCACCCTCGAGGAGGAGGGGCGACAGGTTGGCCCGGGCCGCGTAGACCGCGGCGGTCAGGCCCGCCGGGCCTGAGCCGATGATGACGACCTTGTGGATGGCGGTGCTCATGTGGTCCTCGGTCCTCGGTCCTCTGTGACGTAGGTGTGTGCGCGTCGCTCAACGCCCGGCGGGGACGGTCTCTTCCCGCATGCGGCGCAGCCGCCACAGGACGGCTCCGGCGATGCAGAAGAGCAGGCCGAGCACCAGGTAGACGAACCAGATGTGGTCCTCGCCGAACACGCTGTCCGGCAGCACGTCGTCGAACAGGCGAATCAGGGTGATGATCAACAGCAGGAACACCGCGATGCCGACAACCCCGGCGAAGGTGCCGTAGACGAGGCCCCGGGCGATGGTCAGGAGCGGCCCGGTGGTCTTGTCCCGGACGTTGCCGACGACGTTCTCGATCGAGTCGGCGATCTGCGCTGCCCAGTCGTCGTCGCCGTCGCCGTTCTCGCGTTGGTCGTACGGGGAGATCGATGAGCCGGTTGACACCATAGGCGGGAGGTTAGTTCTGCAGGGAGGAACGGTCGGATACACCCTGCGCCTGGGCGATCGCGGAACGTGCGTTCGTTTAGGATCCGGGCGGGAAGATTCGGGTGGGGCCGGGTGTTCCGTCTAGCAGATTCCGAATCGCAGGAAGGGTCACGAACCACATGGCAACTGCCACCGTCACCGACGCCACTTTCGACGAGACGATCAACGGAGCCAGCGAGCCCGTCCTGGTCGACTTCTGGGCCGAGTGGTGCGGTCCCTGCAAGGCGATCGCGCCGATCCTCGACGAGATCGCTGCCGAGAACGCCGGCAAGCTGACCATCGCCAAGCTCAACGTCGACGAGAACCCGGACATCGCGCTCCGCTTCGACGTCATGAGCATCCCAACCCTCATCCTCTTCAAGGATGGGCAGGCGCAGAAGCGGCTCGTCGGTGCAAAGGGCAAGCGTCAACTCCTGACTGAGCTCGAGGAGTACATGCCCTGAGCTGGGCTTCAGGTGGGTTTCCCACTTGTCCACAGCCTGGGTACAAAGTTGTGGACTTCTCGACCCCGACTTGAGGTCAACTGTGGCTCAAGTCGGGGTCGAGGTCGTTTTCGGGTCGGTCCGGTCGGCCTAGTGGCCGCCGTCCGGACGCTGCGGCCCGGGGCTCATCGCCCGGTAGATCCGCTCCAGGTCCTCGAGGTCGGCGAACTCGATGACGACCTTGCCTCGCTTCGGTCCCATGTCCACCCGAACCCGGGTATCGAGCTGGTCGGAGAGCAGGTTCTCCAGCTCCAGAAGGCCAGGTGCACGCAGCTTGGGGATGCGGGCGCCACCGCCGCCCACAGGCCGCTCAGGGTCCTCCTGAGGCGTCTCGTTGGCCTGGCGGACCAGCTCTTCCGTGTCCCGCACGGTGAGGCCCTCGTCGGCGATGCGGATCGCCAGTTCCTCCTGGAACACGCGGTCCGGCGAGCTGAGGAGAACCTTGGCGTGACCGGCCGAAAGCTTGCCTTCCGCAACTAGTTTCTGTACGCCCGGGGGAAGCTGGAACAGCCGCAGGAGGTTGGCCACAGCCGATCGGCTCTTGCCGACGCGCTGGGCGACCTCCTCCTGGGTGAGGCCGAAGTCCTCGATCAGCTGTTGATATGCAGCCGCTTCTTCCAACGGGTTCAGGTCGTCGCGGTGGAGGTTCTCCACCAACGCCTGCTGCAGCGAGAGGGTGTCGGTGACCTCGCGGACGATGACCGGCATCAGCTGGAGGCCGGCCCGCTTGGCCGCCCGCCACCGGCGCTCGCCGGCGACGAGCTCGTAGCGGTCGGTGGCGATGCGCCGCACGAGGATCGGCTGCAGCACGCCAAGCTCTCGGATCGACGCCGTCAGACCGCCGAGCGACTCCTCGTCGAAGTGGTGCCGCGGCTGAAACTGGTTGGGCTCGATCTGGTTGATCGGGACCTCGCGGACGCCGACGTTGGTGCCGTCGTTCCGGTCGGTGCTGAGGTCGCCCGGGATCAGGGCGCCCAGGCCCTTACCCAACCCGCGCCGCTCCACCGCTCACCTCCCTGGCGAGGTCGCGATACGCGATCGATCCTCGCGATGCCGGGTCGAAGGTGATGATGGGTTGGCCGAACGAAGGCGCCTCGCTGAGCCGCACGGTCCGGGGCACGATGCTGTTGCAGACCTTCTCGCCGAAGTGGTCGCGCACTTCTCGCACCACTTGGTCGGCCAGCTTGGTGCGAGCGTCGTACATGACGAGCACCATGGCGGACAGCTCGAGCACCGGGTTGAGGTTGCGCTGGACGAGCTGGACGTTGCGCAGCAGCTGTCCCAGACCCTCGAGCGCGTAGTACTCGCACTGGATCGGCACGATGACCTCGGTGGCGGCCGAGAGGCCGTTGACGGTCAGCAGCCCGAGCGACGGGGGGCAGTCGATCAAGACGAAGTCGTAGTCGTCGGCGACCGACTCCAGAGCCCGTCGCAAGCGCAGCTCGCGGCTGAACGCCGGGACGAGCTCGATCTCGGCGCCGGCGAGGTCGAGAGCGGCCGGCGCCACGAAGAGGTTCTTCAGCGCCGTCGCTTCGACCGCGTCTTCGAGCGGTAGGTCGTTCAGGATGACGTCGTACATCGACGTCTGGAGGTCTCGGATGTTGATGCCGAGACCGGTGCTGGCGTTGCCCTGGGGGTCGAGGTCGATCACCAGCGTCCGGTAGCCGAGTTCGGCAAGGCAGGCGCCGAGGTTGACCGCTGTCGTCGTCTTGCCGACGCCACCCTTCTGGTTGGCGATGGCGATGGTTCGGGGGAGGGGCCGGATGAACGGAGATACGTCATCCGGCGATCGGTCCTGATCAATGGTGAGTGCCGTCAATTCACTTCCATCGGGTGGAGACGCCACGGGTGGGGGTTCTTGGCCGAGGCCCCGTTGCGGGGGTGGGGGCGGCGGCGGAACCGTCCCCGGGCCAGTGCTGTTCCGCTTCCGAGAGGCGGGCGCGTCCTCGGGCGGCGAGTTCTGGTCTTGGTTGGAACCAGAAGAAGGAGTCTCCGCCTGCCCGACGACCACCCGACCGCTCGACGCAGAACCCGAAGAGCTGGCGGTCATCCGGGACATCCTTTCCGCGCGGACGACCGGGGTCAAGCCTCTTCCTCCGGAACCTTCCCCGAACC
>Ga0075421_100001019_pt1 | contig 31701 bp, 25 predicted proteins | sample SoiMetdeltSBSDD5_FD_75292 | JGI IMG/M metagenome (GOLD analysis project Ga0075421, IMG submission 75292) | Bulk soil microbial communities from a Populus tree surrounding site in Tennessee, USA - Soil MetaG P. deltoides SBSDD5 | ecosystem: Environmental > Terrestrial > Soil > Tree plantation... | reverse complement strand
CGAGGCCGCCAACGCGAGCGCATGGAGGAATCGGCTCATGGAAGAAGACAGGCCCTCGGCGAGCGAGGACGGGGCGGGCCGAGTCGGCCCGCCCCCTGGAACGCATTCTCCGTCAGGCGGCGGCGCCGATCAGAAGCGCACTCTCACGCCGACCTGCTCGCGTCGACCGAGGTTCGTCGTGCAGCTCGGGTTGCCGAGGTTCGGGTTGCCGCCCGGGCCGATGAAGTTGTCGAGGCAGCCGTAGGTCGCCCAGTTGAAGGCGTTGAACACCTCGCCGATGAGCGCCACCGACGTGCCGCCGAAGGTGACCGCCTTCTCGAGTCGGAAGTCGACCGAGCGGTCGGCGAAGCCCCAGTCCTTGGGCGGCCGGATCGAGCGCTGGAACGGGTGGGTGCGCTGCCGCGCCGGAAGGTCGAACCCCTGCGAGAAGTCGAGCACGTTGAAGGCACCGCCGCTGCCGAGCGAGATCGAAGTGCTGAAGCGGATCTCCCAGGGCAGGCCGACGATGCCGGTGGCGTTGATGCGGTCGCGCTCCGAGCCGGGCACCTCGTGCCAGCCGTATTGCGCCGCGCTCGGCATGTCGAGGCTGAAGAGGTCGTTGCCGGTCTGCTCCGCCTTGCCGTGCGTCCAGACGAAGTGTGCGCCCCAGTTGTTGGCGTACGGCCGGTCGAGGGTCAGGTACACGCCGCTGTAGCGGTACTCCTTGCCATCGGGGTCGGAGATCAGCACGTTGCCGAAGCCGGGCACGAGCGCGCCGCAGCAGAGGCCGGTGGCCGACAGCCAAGTGAAGCCACGCTTGCCGCGCACGCGGTTGTAGCTCAGCGATCCCAGCCAGCTCCCGAGCGCTTGCCGGTAGCCGACGTTGTACTGGTCGGAGTAGGGCGGCTTGGTCTCGTTGTCGAGCAGGAAGATCTCGGGGTTCGTCGCTCCCGATGCGATCAGCGCGTGCAGGCCCGCCGGCGTCAGGTAGCTGTCGTTCCACTGGATGGTGCCCGGACGGCCGTCGGGCGAGAAGTTGATTCGATAGGTGGGGAACTGCAGCCGGAAGCGCTCGTCGAGCGTGGCGTTCAAGAAGAGGCGGTCGTAGTAGCGGCCGGCGCCGCCGAAGACGACCGAGCGACCGTCGCCCCTCAAGTCGTACGAGAACCCGAGCCGGGGCTGCCAGGCGTTCTTGTATTGCGACCGGTTGTTGCCATTGGAGATGTAGCGCGCCGGCACCTTGCCGGCGAGGCCGGCGGCGATGGCGGGAGGGGTTACGTAGTCGGCGTCGAGCTGGTTCGATTCGTAGTCCCACCGCAGGCCGAGCGTGACGGTGAGCTGCGGGTTCACCGTCCAGGTGTCCTGGGCGTAGACGCCGTATTCGTTGTTGTCCACCTTGAGGTCGGGGTTGCCGAACCCGAAGATCGCCTCGAACGGCTGCGCAAAGGTGAATCCGTTGGCGGGGTCGTTGCGGTAGTTGTATTGCGGGTTGCCGTTCTGGAACTTGGTGACGCTGTAGCTCAGGCGGTCGATGTTGCCGCCCACCTGCAGGCTGTGCTGCCCCGCGGCCTCGAAGGGCTGTAGGTTGAAGTCGTCGCGCAGCTCGATGCGGCGCTGGGAGAACTTCTGCGTGGTGGAGTTGCCGCCGATGCGGAGCACGCCCTGGAAGTCCTGGCCCACGAGGGTCGGGTTCCTGGGCTTAGGGTTCCAGCCGTAGTCCTGCCAGGAGAGCGACGCCTGGTTGAGCGCGCTGTCGCTGTTCCACTGGTGGCGGATGGCCGAGCTATAGACCCAGTTCTCGAGCTCGGTGGCCGACTGGAACGAGGTCGTGCCGCCGAAGTCGCGCACCTCCTCCTCGTGCCGGTAGGTTCCGCTCCAGTCGACGAGCTGGTTGGCCGCCGGCTGCCAGGAGAGCTTGGCGAAGCCCAGGTCCTGCGTGAAGGGGGCGGCGAAGTTGCCGATGAACGGGGCGAATACGCCCGCGAAGGCGGGGTTGTTGACGTTCACCCCCTTGGTCGCGTCCTCGTCGGTGCGCTCGTAGGAGACGAAGAAGTGGAGGCGGTCCTGGATGACCGGACCGCCGAGCGAGAAGCCTGGCTGGTTGCGCTTGTAGTCGGCGTTGCCGGTGACGTGCCCGAACTGGTTGTTCTTCGGCAGGTCGGATACCCACTGGCGCGGCTGATAGAACCAGAAAGCCTCGCCGTCGAGCTCGTTGCCGCCCGACTTCGTCACGGCGGTGATGATGGCGGAGGAGGCCTTCTCGTATTGCGCACTGTAGTTCTGCGTGATGACGCGGAACTCCTGCACCGCGTTCTGGGGGAAGGGATTGCCGCGGCTCGCGTCCTGGCCGGCGACGCCGCCCTGCAGCACGTCGTTCTTGAACGACACACCGTCGATGTAGACGTTGGTCTGCTCGGCCGGCTGCGCGTCGCCGGCGATGGTCTTGCGCAGCGGGTCGGTCGAGAGCCGGATGCCCGGAGCGAGGGCGGCGAAGTTGAGGAAGTTGCGGCTGTCCTGCGGCAGCGACTCGATCTGCTGCCGCGTGACGTTGGTCGACGCCTCGGCGGTCCGCGTGTCGACCGCCTGCTCGCCGACGACGACGATCGACTCGTTGACCACCGTCGGTGCGCCCATGGCGAAGATCATCGTCAGGTTCTGGCCGACGAGCACCGTCACGGTCTCCGTCTGCGGCTCGAAGCCGGTAGCCGCGGCGGCGATCGCGTATTCGCCGGGGGTGAGCCCGCCGAGCACGAACGAGCCGTCGGACCCCGACTTGACCGTCTTGACGAACCCCGAGCTGGTGCCCACGGCGTTGACCTCGGCGCCGCCGATCGCCTCACCCGCCGCGTTCTGCACCCGGCCACGGATGGTGGCCGTGGTCGACTGCGCCAGCGCCGCCGCGGCCATCAGCAGGCTCGCGGCGACCGCTACCACGGACGCCAGGCGTCCGCGTCCTCGGCTGTACCTCATGAGCTCGTCCTCCGTTTCGTTCGTGACTGCTTCTGGAGCTTCTGGAGCTCCCTGACGCGGGCCGCGGCGATCGCGGACGCGCGAATAGCAAGGGTGGGGGCGATCACCGCATGCACCGCCGGGCGATCGGGGGGCCCTTCGATGGTCTCGAGCAGGCGTCCCATGGCCCGGCGGCCGAGCTCGGCGATGGGTACGTGCACCGTGGTGAGGGCCGGGGTCAGGTAGCGGGCGATGGGGATGTCGTCGAAGCCGACGATCGACACGTCGGCGGGAACCGAGAGCCCGCGGTCGCGCAGGGCGGCCAGGCAGCCGATCGCCATGGCGTCGTTGGCGGCGAAGATCGCGGTCGGTCGGGCCGCGAGCCGGGCGATCTCCTCGCCGGCGCGCGCCCCTGACTCCTCGCCGAAGTCGCCGGGCAGCTCGAGCCGCGGCTGCGGCGGCGAGCCGTGGGCGCGCATCGACTCGCGGTAGCCCTGCAGGCGCTCGAGGGCGTCCGAATTGTCGACGGGGCCGGAGATGAAGGCGATCTCGCGGTGGCCGAGACCGAGCAGGTGGTCGACCGCGAGCCGCGCGCCGAGCCGGTTGTCGATGCGGAGGGTGTCGTGGCCGCCGCCGCTTCCATGGTCGTTGAGCAGCACCACCGGAACCCGCCGCGGCAGGCTGCGGCGCAGCGACGCCCCGCCGCCGAGCGCGGGAGTCATCAGGATGAGGCCGTCGACGCGCCCGTGCAGCGCCTGCAGCACCGCCACCGCTTCCGTGGGATCACTGTGCGAGCCCGAGACCAGGAGGTGGTAGCCGGCGCCGCGCGCCGCGAGGTCGATGCCACGTACGAGCTCGGAAAAAAACTCGCCGTGCATGTCGGGCAGGAGCACGCCGATCGACATCGTGCGCCTCGTCGAGAGGCTGCGCGCCGCGCTGTGCGGTACGTAGCCGAGGTGGGCGACGGCGGCGAGCACGCGCTCGCGCGTCTCGGCGCGCACCGGACCCTTGCCGTTGAGCACGCGCGACACGGTGGCGACCGAGACGTCGGCCTCGCGCGCCACCACGTAGATGGAAGGCGTGCGGGCGAGCTCCCCTGGCTGTACAGGGGCTTGTGCAGAGGGCGAGGGGCGTCCAGGGCGCTGCGGGCTCACGGTCCTCGTACCGCCTTCCGGGCTGTAACCGCTTACACTGAGGCGACTGTAAGCGCTTCCACTCCGGAGTGTCAAGGCGCTCCGGCGTGTCCAGGGCCAGCAGGCGGGTCGCGAGGTATCGGGGGAGCAGAGCGCGTCACGCTCCGTCCCGCCAGTTGACAGCGCGCGCGCCCTCACGGGAAGCTGCACGCAATGCCCCGCCGAAGCGACCGTGAGCGCGCGAGCCGTCGCTCCGCCCGCGTCAGGGCTGCGCTGGTCGTGGCCGTGAGCGTCGTGCTCGGTGCCCTCGCCGCCCAGCGTCCCGCGGCTTCGCCACCGCGCGATCCACAGGCGGCCGAGCGGCTGCGCGCGCACCTCACCTTCCTCGCCGACGACTTGCTCGACGGGCGCTTCACCGGCACGCCGCAATACGAGATCGCCGCCCGCTACGTCGCCTCGCAGCTCCGCCAGCTCGGGCTCCAGCCGGTGGGCGGCGGCTCCTACCTGCTGCCGGTGCCGCTCGTCGCCGGCAGCATCGACATCGAGAGCGCCGTCTTCGAGGTCGTTGCGCACGGCAAGCGCCAGCCGCTCGAATGGGGCGAGGGCTGCGTCGCGGAGGGGGACACGCTGCGCGACGTGAGCGAGGTCGAGGCGCCCGTCGTCTTCGTCGGCTACGGCGTGACCGCTCCCGAGCTCGGCTGGGACGACTACGCCGGCCTCGACGTGCGCGGCAAGCTGGTGCTGGTGATGCGCGGTGCGCCCGCCGCCTTCCCGCACGACCAGCGCGCGTACCACGGCGCGAGCGAGACCAAGAAGCGGCAGGCGGCCGCTCACGGGGCGGTGGGGTACCTCAGCTTCCGCACCGCGGAGGACGCCGAGAAGTCGCCATGGGAGCGCTGGGCCCGCAACGCCGGCAGGCGCCCGAGCATGGCCTGGCGCGAGCCCGACGGCAGCCCGCACAACGCGTTGCCGGGATTGCAGGCGATGGCGACGCTCTCCGACACCGGCATCGTCACGCTGCTCGCCGCCGCGGGTCGCGGCTTCGAGGCGACGGTGCCCGCCATGACCGCGGCGGGGAAGGGGTTCGAGCTCGGCGTCGCGGTGCACGTCTCCTACCGCTCGAAGCGCCACGAGCTCTCGAGCTCGAACGTCGCCGCTCTCCTTCCAGGCGCCGACCCGGCGCTCGCCGGCGACGTCGTCGTCCTGACCGCTCACCTCGACCACGTCGGCCCCGGCGTCGCGGTGCACGGCGACAGTGTGTACAACGGCTTCTACGACAACGCCATGGGCTCTGCGCTGTTGCTCGAGACGGCGCGAGCGTTCGTCTCCGCGCGCGAACGGCCGCGGCGGTCGGTGCTGTTCCTCGCCGTCACCGGCGAAGAGCGTGGCCTGCTCGGCTCACAGCACTTCGCCTTCCATCCGCCGGGGGGTCTCGGACGGATGATCGCCAACGTCAACCTCGACATGCCGCTCTTCCTCTACCCGCTGGCGGACATCGTCGCCTTCGGAGCGGAGCACTCCTCGCTCGAAGGGCCGGCGGAGCAGGCGGCGAAGGCCGCGGGCTTCGCGCTCTCGCCCGATCCGATCCCCGACGAGGTGATCTTCGTGCGTAGCGACCAGTATTCGTTCGTCGAGCGCGGCGTCCCGGCGGTCTTTTTAGTGCCCGGCTTCGGGTCGCTCGACGCGCAGGTGGACGGCGGCGCCGCCTTCCGCGCCTTCCTCGCCGATCACTACCACCAGCCGAGCGACGAGACCACGCTGCCGGTCGACTGGCCCTCGGCGCTGCGCTTCCTGCAGGCGAACGTCATACTCGCCCGCGCCATCGCCGACGACGACGCGGCGCCGGCGTGGAAGGCGGGAGACTTCTTCGGCACCACGTTCGGTGGGCTCGCGCCGGCGACGGGCACGACGGTGCCGCGCCCGCGTCGCCTCGAGCGCTGAGGCGGGCCGTCGATCGCTGTGGCTCGCCGGCCGGCGGGAGCGGGCCGGGCCGCGGTCTGGGGCCCCCGCTGGGGGGACGGCGCCGCTCAGTGCACTTTGAAGGACGCCCGGTGTTCGCGGTGCGGCGACCATGACCAACCAGAGCATCGTGCCCCGCGAAAACCGGGCTGGCGGCGCCTTGCTCGGCTGCGCGCGTGCACCTTCGTGGAGGATGACAGATCGAAGGGTAGCGCTTGCCGAGAACCCCCCGTCGGGGGCCCCAGCCCGCGGCCCGACCCGCTCCCGCCTCCGCTCGCCGTGTGGGGGATGGGGAAAAGAAGCGCAGAGCGGATCGGCCTCGTTGTCGTCGAGACGTGGCCGGCGTTGCGGCGCTTCTTCTCCGGACGTAGGGGCGGGGCCTGTCCCCGCCCGCGTAGTGCGACGACTCGCGACGCGCGAGCGACGCCTGGATCTGCGCTTCCTACCGCTGGAAGGCGTACGAGACTTTGAAGAACGCCTGGCGGTCCGCCGGCTGCAGGTCACTCCGCGCGTCGAGCCTGCGGTTGTCCGCGTAGCCGAGGAACAAGACCGTCTGCCAGTTGAGCTTGTAGGCGAAGACCGCGGTGCCGCCGAGGCCGCCGCTCTCGGCTGAGAAGTTCTCCGGGTTGCGGTAGAGCGCGAGGTCGCGGTCGGTGTGCACCCACTCGGCGATGAAGCGGAGCCACGACCGCGCGCTGAAGGTGTAGTTGGCGCGCAGGCGCGCGACGTCGGCGGTGAAGAGGCGCCCCGAGCGGCCGTTCTCGGCCGTGACGTTGATCTGTCTCCGGCTGCCGGAGAGGGTGAGCAGCAGGTGGTCCGTCGGCCGTATGTCGGTGCGGGCGGTCAACGTGCGGCCGTGGCCGAGGCGGTCGTTGTCGTAGTCGATCTGGTCGCCTAGGTTGCCGGTCAGCGAGACGAACGAGAAGATCTGCCCGGGGCTGAACTCGACCACGGGGTGGATCTGTTTGTAGCGGAACATCCGTTCGATGGCGAGCGACTCGCCCACCTGGCCTTCGATGCGGATGAAGGAGTTCATGATCGCGTCGAGGCCGAGCGCCGGTCGGAAGGCCCAGTTGAGCATCGACCCGTCCGGTTTGTTGTCGCGCCAGCCGGCGGCGGAGACGCGCAGGCGGGAGACGGGCTTGTTCTCGGGGCGGAAGGTGTAGCCGATCTCCTCGAAGGCCTCGCTGTAGCCCACCTGGGGCAGGAAGCCGTTATCGGCGCGGAACTCCTCGTCGAACTTCTGCACCTGGACGTAGTTGTCCCACTTGGTCGACTGGTGCGACCACCACGCCAGGCCCGCCCAGCCCGAGAGCGAGCGGCCGTCCCACTCGTCGGCGAGGTCGGTGCGCTCGGGAGTCTGGCTGCGGCTGACGAGGAACTGGGCCGCCATGGTGTCCTGCTGCGTGGGCTGCCAGCGGAAGTCGGGACCGACGACGCGGTTGTAGGCGCCGCCCTCGAGCTCGCGCCCGCTGTAGAGCACGCTGACGAAAGAGCCGGGCTTGCCGAAGTCGCGGCGCCAGCGGCCGACCGCCACCTTCGACGAGAAGTCCTGCGCGGCGAAGCTCGAGCTGTTGGTGCCGGGGATGATGACCAGGCCGCCGCCCTCGTCGTCGCCGATGAGCAGCGTGTAGCTGCTGCGCCCGAGCTGGCCGGTCGAGCGCAGCCCCCACTTCGGTTGCGTGAAGCTGCGCGTGTAGACGGCCTGCATCGGGGTCGAGAAGAGGTCGATCCCCTCGAGGAAGAACGGCCGCCGCTCCGGGAAGAAGAGCGCGAAGCGCTCGTTGGCCGAGATCTGCGCCGCGTCGGACTCGATCTGCGAGAAGTCGGGGTTGACGGTGGCGTCGAAGATCATGTTCGGGTTCGGCAGCCACTTGGCGTCGAGGCCGACGGCCCCTTCGGGATCGCCGTTCTCGAGCTTGCTGCCGAGCCCCGAGCGCGGCGTCGCGAGCTGGTTGCCGGTGGCGTACGGCGCGATGACGAAGTGGCTGCCCGAAGGGAGCCCGGCGAGGCCGACGAGCGGCCGCGTGTTGCAGATGAAGCAGTTGCTGTCGCGCGGCAGCCGCGAGGTGAACATCTGGTAGCGGAACTCGCGCGGCATGTTGCGGTAGAGCATGATCCGCCACTGCGCCGGATCGGATTCCTCGTAGCGCAGGGAGGAGAAGGGGACGCGGATCTCGAGCGTCCAGCCCGACTCGGTGATGCGGCCGGCGCTGTCCCAGTAGAAGTCGGGGGAGTTGTCCTCGCCCGAAGCGTCGGAGCTGATGGCGTCGTACTGGATGCCGCGCGGGTTGGCGAGGAACATCTGCGCCGTCTTCCCGTCGTTGCGCGGGTCGACGATGATGCCGCCGTAGTCGGTGTAGCTGGGGACGTAGTCGTGGTCGCCGAAGGGCGCCTTGATCGCCTTCGGGTCGGTGTCCTGGAACTGGAAAGCGGCGTAGAAGAACTGCTCGTCGTAGGCGAGCCAGGCGACGTTCTTGACCTTCGGCTCGATGTTGTCGCCCGGCCGGGTCTCGAACCAGGTGGTCACCTGGGCGGCTTCCTTCCAGCCGGCGTCGGAGATGTCGCCGTCGACGACGATCGGCGTGCGGATGCGCTCGATGCGGAGCGGCTCGACGGCCGAGGTGTCCTGGGCGCCGGCCGGCAGGGCGGCGAGCGCCGTCAGGGCGAGCGCGGCGAGACCGCGGCGTAGCTGACGCTGGGCTGGGGGCATCGATCCTCCTCGGTGGCGACCGTCTCGGGAAACATACGGGGCGGGGGGCGAAAGGTTAGGCATGGACCGCCTGCTGTCGCCAGTGGCGCCCCGGGCGGCGCCAACGGTCCCACCGGCTCTCCGCGCGGGCCGAACGCCCGGAAACCGTGGCTGGTGTACGCTTTCCGGCCTCGCCTCGCCACCTCTCATCGCTTCGCCAGCCCGGAGGGCTCTCATGCTCCTCGACCGCCGCACGTTCCTCGTCAAAGAGCGCGTCGCCGTGCTCAAGCTGACCGACGCCTACGACATCTTCGACCCAGAGAGCAGCCAGCAGATCGGTCTCGCCAAGGACGAGCCGACGCCACTGCTCAAGTACCTCCGCCTGGTGGTCAAGAAGGGCCTCCTGCCCACCGTGGTCAACGTCTACGAGCGCGAGGGCTCGCCTCCAGTGCTCACCCTGCGCAAGGGGCCGGGCTTCTTCCGCATCCGCGTCGAGGTGACGAGCGGCGGCCAGTCGCTCGGGCACTTTCGCAGCAAGGCGTTTTCGCTCGGCGGCGGCTTCTACGTCTTCGATCCCACGGGAGATCAGGTGGCGGAGGTCAAGGGCGACTGGAAGGGCTGGAACTTCCGCTTCCTCGACCGCATGGGCCAGGAGCTCGGCCTGGTGACGAAGAAGTGGGCGGGGATCGGCAAGGAGCTGTTCACCACCGCCGACACCTACGTCATCGCCATCGACGAGCGCGCTGCGGCCAATCGTCAGACCGCCTCGCTGCTGCTCGCGGCCGGGCTGGCGATCGACGTGGTGTTCAAGGAGAAGAGCTGAGCCCACGGAGTCCGAGGCCGGGGCGCAACAACCTCCCTGCCTGGCCGTATCGAAGCGCTGACGCCCGTCGTTCGAACAGTCGCTGACGACCCAGGAGACCGTTGATGCCCCGATCGCGCTGGTCTGCCGCCACCACGGCCTTCCTCCTCTCGGCCGTCGTGGCCCCTGCCGCGCAGGCCGCGGCTCCGCAGCGCTGGACCGTGCGCATGATGGGCAACGAGGCCGGGTTCATGACCGTCGCTCGGGAGCCGGGCGACGTCCTTCGCGCCCACTTCGAGTTCAACGACCGCGGCCGCGGGCCGAAGATCGACAGCCGCATCGTCCTCGCGCCGGACGGCACGCCGCGCGTGCTCGAGGTGGACGGCAACGAGTACTACAAGGGCGCCGTCGCCGAGCGGTTCGAGGTGCGGGACGGGAAGGCGACCTGGAAGAACCGCGGCGAAGGGGGCGAGAGCGCGGCGCGCGGCTTCTATTCGAGCTTCGACGGCGCGCCCATCGAGACGGGCCTCCTCGTCGCCGCCGCGGCCAAGTCGCCGGGTGGCAAGCTCGCGCTGCTGCCGGCGGGCGAAGCGACGGTGCGCAGGGTGGGGGAGGTCGAGCTGCGGGCGGGTGGCAAGCGGCGCCGCGTCGTGCAGTGGGAGGTGCTCGGTCTCGGCTTCGAGCCCTCCACGGTCTGGCTGGAGGCCGACGGCGGCTACTTCGGCACGGCGAGCGATTGGTTCACCCTCCTGCCGGCGGGATGGGAGGCGACGGCGCCGACGCTCCTCGAGGCGCAACGCAAGCGGGACGACGCGCGGCAGGCCGAGCTGGCGCGCACGCTGGCGCACCGTCCGCCCGCCGCCGGCCTCGTCTTCACCGGCGCCGGGCTCTTCGACCCCGAGAGCGGTGTCGTCCGCCCCGGCATGACGCTCCTCGTCGTCGGCGAGCGCATCGCCGCGGTGGGCGCCGACGGCACGATCGCCATCCCCGCCGGTGCGCAGGTCGTCGACGCGCGCGGCAAGACGATCATCCCCGGCCTCTGGGACATGCACCAGCACCTGGGCGACCTCGACGGTCTCCTCGACATCGCCGCCGGCGTCACCACCGGGCGGGACCTCGCCAACGACACCGACTCGCTCCTCGCGCGCAAGAAGCGCTGGGACGCCGGCGAGGCCATTGGCCCGCGCATCGAGCTCGCCGGCTTCATCGACGGACCCGGCCCGTACGCGGGCCCCACGAAGGTCCTCGTCGACACGCCCGAAGAGGCGCTCGCCGCCGTCGACCGCTACGCCGAGCTCGGCTACTCGCAGATCAAGATGTACAGCTCGCTCGACCCGGCGCTCGTGCCGGTGATCGCCAGGCGCGCTCACGAGAAGGGGATGCGCGTCTCCGGGCACGTCCCGGCGACGATGATCGCCGAGCAGGCGATCGCCGCCGGCTACGACGAGATCCAGCACGTCAACTTCCTCTTCCTCGACCTCTGGCCCGAGGTGACGGAGACGCGCACGCCGGCCCGCTTCACCGAGGTGGGGGACCGCGCGGCCGACGTCGACCTGGCGGGGCCCGCGATGCGCAAGCTGATCGACCTGATGAGGCAGCGCGACATCGTCAGCGACCCCACGCTCGCCACCTTCGAGGAGCTCTACAGCCAGCGCGCCGGCGAGATCGGCCCCGGCTTCCAGGATGTCGCCGACCGATTGCCGGCGCAGGTACGCCGCGGCCTCCTCTCCGGCGGCCTGCCGATGGCCGAGGGGAAAGACGTGCGCTACGCCGCGTCGTTCAAGAAGGCGGTCGAGCTGGTGGGTGCGCTGCACGCGGCCGGCGTGCGCATCGTCGCCGGCACCGACGCGCTGGCCGGCTTCCAGCTCCACCGCGAGCTCGAGCTGTACGTCCAGGCCGGCATCCCGGCGCCGGAGGTGCTGCGCATCGCCACCCTCGGTGCGGCGCAGGTGATGCACCGCGACGCCGAGCTCGGCTCGCTGGTGCCCGGCAAGCTCGCCGACCTCGCGCTGGTCCCCGGCGACCCGAGCCGCGACATCCGCGCCCTGCGGAAGATCGAGACGGTGGTCAAGGGGGGAACCCTCTACGACAGCGCGGCGCTCTACGCCGCCGTCGGCGTCGCACCGCCTTCGCGCTGACCGTGCACGTCGGCGGGAGGGCGCCCGGGGTTCCTACTCGTCCTGGATGATCGGCAGCGGCCGCGTCGTCGAGGAGCCGGCAGGGCGGATATCGGCTTCGTCGATCTGGGTGTCGTCGGCGGCCGCGGCCGCCTCGATGGCGAGGGCGCGTGCCGCCGCCACCCAGGCCTTGGAGTAAAGCTCGGGGCGCACCGCAAGGTACCCGGGATACCCCTTGCGCGCCTGCTGCACGGCCGCCCGCTCGAGGGTCACGAGCACCAGCGGCTCGCTGCTTTCCGCGAGCACCGTGCCGTCCGGCGCGGCGGCGAACGACGGCCCGCCGAGCGGCACGCCTCCCTCGGCGCGCGGGCGGGTCACCGACAGCACGTAGGCGCACGCGGTCATCGCCGTCGCCTGCAGCACCAGCCGCCAGCGCTCCCACGTCCCCGCCTCCGTGGCGCGCGGCCCGACGATGGCGAGCGCGCCGGCCGCCGCGAGGGCGTGGCCGAGCTCGGGGCGGTTCAGGTCCGAGCAGAGCTGCACACCGAGCGGGAAGCCGTCGACCCACGCCGGCTGCGGCACCCCGTCGCCGGGCTGGTAGTGCGCCTGCTCCCAGAATCCCTCCTCGTGCGGAAGGTGGGCCTTGTCGTAGGCGAGCAGCAGGCCGCCGTCGCGCCCGAAGAGCAGCGCGCGATTGCGCCGCGTCCCCCCCTCGTCGACGATGACGCCGCCGAGCACCGCCACGCCGGCGGCGCGAGCGGCATCCGCCAGGGCGCCGTGGCGCGGCCCTACCGGTGGCTCGGCGTCCTCGAGGCGCGGCCGCGGCTGCGCCGGCGACCAGGGGTTGAGCGGCAGCTCGGGGAGCACCACGAGGTCGGCGCCGCGCTCCCGGGCGCCGGCGAGCGCGGCGGGCAGCCGCGACCACGAGGCGGCGTCGGGAAAGACTTCGGAGAGGAGGGCGACGGAGAGACGGTCGTGGGCCATGCGGGGAGCCTACTGCAACACCCCCAGCTCGCTGCAGCCTCGGTGCAGCCCTCCGTCGTGGTCCTCCAAGCGCGGCTCGCCTGTATGGACGCTGGCGTAGAGTCCGGCGATGGACCTCCAGGTGGATCTCCTCCTCGTGCGGGCTCCCTCCTCGCCGCGCGAGATCTACGCGGTGGCGCGTGGCCTGGAGGCGCTCGCTCCCACGACGCCGTTCGCCGCCATCCGCCGCACGCTCGAAGCCGGGCAGGGACCGCTGCTCTCGGGCATCTCGGAGGAGGTCGCCAGGCAGGCCGAGGAGCTGCTCGCGGCGCACGGTGCCGAGGGACGCGCCGTGCCGCATTCCGCGGCGCGCGCGAACGTCGCCGACGCGACGGCGCCGGTGCGATACGCCGCAGGGCGTCAGGTCCCGGCCTTCTGGCCTGCCTTGGCAGGCATCGCCCTCGTCACGCTGATCGCGTGGTGGTGGTGGGCATCCCGGCGCGAGCCCGTCGTGGGCGCTCCGGCCCCGGCGTTGGAGTCCGCCGCGAACGACGCCCCCGTCTCCACGTCGCCTCTTCTCGATCCGCGCCAGGTCGGCTCTCTCGGGGAAGCCTCGACGGCCTCGATCCGCTGCGCGGACAGCCTCGGCAGCGGCTTCTTCGTCGCGCCGGACCGGCTCCTCACGAACGCGCACGTGCTCTGCGAGGGCGGCGGTCGCGTCGAGGTCGTGCTCAGCGACGGCCGCAAGCTCACCGGCAACGCGGAGCGCGAGGACCGCTGGCTCGACGTCGCCCTCGTGAAGGTCGACGGTGCCCGCGAGCCCGCGCTGCGGCTGGGCGACGCATCTTCGCTCCGCCAGGGCGATCAGCTCTTCTTCTACGGCAGCCCGCGCGGCCTCGACTTCACGTTGTCGCAGGCGCTGCTCAGCCGAGCGACGCGCACGCTGCGTGGGCTCGCCTACCTGCAGCTCGACGGCAACGTGAACCCGGGCAACAGCGGCGGGCCCCTGCTCACGCCGCGAGGCGAGGTGGTCGGCATCGTCACCGCCACCATCGGCGAGAACAGCGGCCTCGGGCTCGCGCTGCCGGTGAACTACCTCTACGAGGGCAAGCAGCCGCTGGTCGATCGGCCGGCGGGGATCGATCTCGCCGCGTGGAAGCGGATCACCGGCGCCGCCGCGGCCGAAGACGAGCGCGAGGTCACCGCGACGCGAGAGAGCATGCGCTCGGCAGGCCTCGCCGCGGTGCTGCTGACGTCGGACTTCAACGTGGTGGCGATGGTCGCACGACACTCGGCGCTCGAGCCGTACGCCGAGCGCTTCTCCTTCCGGGTGGTGAGCGGCCGCGAGACGCTCTGCTCACCGGCGGGCGACGCGAGCCGCTGGGGGCGTGCCGGGTCGACGTCCGAGGCCCCCATCGATGAGCGCACCCGCCAGTGGCTCCAGCGCAACCACCTCGATTCCGAAGTCTGGGTGGCGGGCGTGCTGCTCGACTGGACGGGCTGCCCCCCACCGCAGGATTCGCTCGGCCTGGAGGTCGTATTCTCGCCGCCGGGAGGGGAGGAGAGCCGGGCGGCCGTCACGTTCGCGCCGGGGATCTAGACCCGCCGGAAGCGCACCACCCACACCCAGGGGTCGTCCCCCCATTGCGCCCCCGGACGCGGGTGTAGCGAGTCCCACCAGCGCGCGAACCCTTGACGCGGCGACTCGCCGGCAGCGGCGGCGGACAGCCAGAGCGAGCCTTCGGCAGCGAGGTCTTCCGGCGGGATCGCCTGCAGACGCTCGAGACGCGTCGCCTCGATCTCGACGAGGATGCGCGAGGCCTCGCGCGGCATCGTCCGGCTCGGCTGCCACTCGGGTGCGACAGCGCCGTCGCCGGCCAGCCCCTCTGCCTCATCGGCGGCGTACGCAACGGCGCCGCCGACGGACGCCCACGGCTCGCGCACCCAGAGCCGATCCCCGGGCCCGCCGAGTGGACACGGCGCGTCGGCATCCACCGCCACCTGGCGCAACATCGTCTTGCGGTCGTCGAGCACCGCGCGGGCGCACCCGCTGGAGATCGACACCGGTGTTTCTCCCGGCGGCCTGGCCATGCCGCATTCTCGCCGACGAGACCACCCGTGGACAGCTCCGAGCCCCTCTCTCCCCGGCGAGGGGAGAGAGGGGTTGGGGAGAGCGGGGTGGCAGACCAACCCAGGGGTGGGGGTCGGGCGGGGGGCGGCAGCGCGCTCTGCGCGCGGGGGAGGGTGAGACAGAATAGGGGTGGGAGGCCCGCATGACGCCCGAAGACCGACTCCACCCCCGCGCCCGCATCCCTTACGGAACGTGGGGCAGCAGCTATTTCCCCGCCTGGCAGCAGTCGCCGCTGGCCGAGGTCAACATCGGCCAGTTCGCCGGCGAGGCCGCGGCCCGCATCCTCTCGCTGCGCAAGGTGCCGAAGAGCGAGCTCGAGTCGCTCGTCATCGGCTCGACGGTGCCCTGGCACTGGAAGTTCTGGACCGCGCCGCTCGTCGCGAGCTGCCTCGGCGAGCGCCTCCCTGGCTTCCACGTCGAGCAGGCGTGCGCCACCGGCCTGCAAGCGGTGCTGCTTGCCGGCAACGAAGTGCAGTCGGGGCGCGACGTCGTCGGCGTCGTCACCTTCGACCGCACGAGCGACTCGCCCGTGGGCGTCTTCCCCGAGCGCCGCACGCCGCAGCGCACCTTCGCGCTCGCCGACGTCTGGGACAACTTCGGCTTCGACCCGGCCACCGGTCAGGCGATGCTCGCCACCGCCGGCAACGCCGCGCGCAAGCACAAGATCGACCGCCGCGAGACCGACGAGCTCGCGCTCTACCGCCACGAGCAGTACTTCGAGACGCTGGGCCGCGGCTGGCTCGACCGCATCCTCGTTCCCTTCGACGTCCTCGACAACTCGGGCAAGAAGCTCGGCCGCGTCGACGGCGACGCCGGCGTGCGCCGGCTCACCCGCGAGGCGCTGGCGGCGATGCGTGAGCTCGAGCCGACGGTCACCTCGGGCACGCAGACGCACGCCTCGGACGGCATGGCGACGCTCCTCGTCGCGAGCCCCGAGAAGGCGCGCGAGCTCTCGCGGCGGCCGGAGATCGACATCCGATTCCTCGCCAAGACCGAGGTGCGCGTGGCGCCGGCCTTCATGCCCGAGGCGCCCGCCGTGGCGGTGCAGAAGCTGCTGGCGAGAACGGGGCTCACCATGGCCGACGTCGCCGTGGTGAAGAACCACAACCCCTTCGCCGTCAACGACGCGGTCTTCGCCAAGCTCCTCGGCTACGACTGGCGGGCGATGAACCGGACCGGCAGCTCGCTCGTCTGGGGCCACCCGCAGGGGCCGACGCTGACGCGGGTGCTGATCGAGGCGCTCGAGGAGGCGGTCGACCTCGGCGGCGGGCGCGTGCTGGTCTTCGGCTGCGCCGCCGGCGACATCGGGATCGCGGCGCTCTTCGAGGTGGGCGAGGCGAACGCGTAGCGCGGTCCGTGACGACCGCGCCCGCCCGCCTCACCGTCCGCCGTCCGCCGCCCGGCGAGCTCGGCGACCCTTACCCGATCACGGTGTCGCTCGACGGCGAACGGATCGCGGTCCTCACCCCGGGCGAGTCGGTGTCGCGCGAGCTGGCCCCCGGCCTTCACCGACTCAAGGCGTTCAACACCCTGCTCTGGAAGAACCTGCAGCTCGACGCCCGACCGGGTGAGGAGATCCGCCTGGTGGTGCGCAACCGCACCGGCTTCGGCACCTTCCTGTTCGCGATGCTGGGGACGGGCCCCCTCTACGTGGGTTTCGAACGCGAGGCGCCGCGAGCGGCTGGCACCGCTGGCTGACCGTCCACCGCAGCGCTCGCGTGCCGAGGTCTGCGCGAGGTCCCGCGGAGCCGCTACCGCTCGCTCAAGTCCGGCACGTCTTCGCCCAGCGCCGTCGCCAGGTCGATGAGGTGCTCCTGCTCCGCCTTGAGGATCTCCCGGATGTGCTCGGCCATCGCGTATTCGCCGAGCGCTTCGCACTGCCGCAGCCGCCGCCGGTAGTGGCGGATGGTCTCGCTCTCGTTCTCGAGGTCGAAGCGCAGGAGCGCGCGCGGATCCTCCGACATCTTCACCGGCTTGGGAATCACCGCCGGAGTGCCCCCCAGGTAGTCGATCTGCTGCGCGATGACGATGGCGTGCGCCAGCTCCTCGCCCGCGTGGATCTCGAGCTCGGCGGCGATCGCCATGTATTCGGCACCCTTGAGCACCTGCGAATACACGACGTAGGCGATGATCGCCTGGTACTCGCGGGCGAGGTCCTCGTTGAGGTCGGCGATCAGCTGCTTGCGCGTGCCCTTGCCCGCCTGCTTTTCCGTCGGCGGTTTCTTCTTGGCCATCGGTATCCCTCCGCTGGCCGCGCTGCAAGATCGCGGCCCATGGAGCCGGGCTCCCGCCGGACGCTGCGGCACTCCAGGTGGCCACCGCACAGTCTCGTGAAACCAGGGCGGATTCTCCGCTTGAGGCAGAATACGGCGCAGGTCGACCCTTGAGAACCGACGTCCTCTCCAAGTTGCTCCCCGAGCTGGCGATGGTGCTCGCCGCGTTGGCAGTTGCGCTGATGCCGGAGCGCGTGCCGACGTCGGTGCGCGAATCGATGGAGTTCGTGGTCCTCGTCGAGGTCCTCTTCTGCATGGCGCAGGCGACGCTGACCGACATCGCCACGCGTATCAAGAAGCCGCCGCCGCTCTGGCTCGGCCTCCTGATCCTCGGCGGCCTGGCGCTCTTCAATCCCGACGTGGTGTCGGTCGTGGTCGGAATGTTCCGGCAGGGTTGGGCGATCTTCCTCCCATTTGGCTGGTCGCTCGTCGAGCGTGGCCGCGAGCTCTGGACGATGCCGCGCGCCTCGCAGCTCGAGAAGCTCCGCCGCCGGGCCCTCGTCTCGGGCCGGATATCGCTGGTTCTGGTCTTCGGGGGTGCCGCCGTGGCGACGCTGTGCGTCAGCTACCTGCTCGACAACGGACGCGGCGGGGCCCCGTTGCTCGAGCGCACCGCCTTCTGGTGGCTCGCCGCGGCGTTCAGCCTCACGGCCTACGACGTCGTGCGGGTCCACCGCCCTGCGTTCGAGCGCCACCCCCGGGCGCTCTTCGGGCGCTTCGATCCGCTCGGCGTGACCGACCTCGCTCCTGTCTGATCGGGGTCTTCCGACGGTGAAAGCCGATCGCCGATGGCTGGTCGAGCTCCTGGCCTACGGCGCCTGCCTCGGGCTGCTGATCGCCATTCTCCACTTCGCGGAGTACCGCTTCCTCGTCGTCGACCGTTCCGTCGAGGTCTACGCGGCGCTGGTGGCCGTGCTCTTCGCCGTCGTCGGCATCGGCCTCGGGCTCACCCTCCGACGGAGGGCCCGCACCGAGATCGTCGTCAGGGAAGTCGAGGTGCCGGTCGCCGGGCCCTTCGTGCGCGACGAGGCCCGGGTGGCCGCCCTCGGCATCACGCCGCGGGAGCTCGAGATCCTCGGCCTCATCGCCGCCGGCCTCTCCAACCGCGAGATCGCCGCCAAGCTGTTCGTCAGCGAGAACACCGTCAAGACCCACTCGAGCCGGCTTTTCGACAAGCTGGGCGCGGCGCGGCGGACGCAGGCGGTGCAGATCGCCCAGGAGGCGAGGCTCATCCCGTGAAGGGGACGCCGGTCACCCGGAAGGATGATTTCCGGCTCCATGGCGCGAAATCACCCGAAGGGATGACGACCGGCACGACGTCGATGGCTAGCCTGCGGGACATCGCGGGCATGGAGCCCGCACAGGAGACCAGGCGATGAAGAAGACAGTGCTGATCTTCGGGCTGGCGTCGGGTGCGCTCTCGGCGGCGATGATGGCGGGAACGGTGCCGTTCATGCTGGACGGCAGCTTCCGCAATGGCCACCTCGTCGGGTACACGTCGATCGTGCTCGCGTCACTGCTCGTGTTCTTTGGCGTGCGCTCGTACCGGGAGAGAGTCAGCGGTGCACACCTCACCTTCCGCCGCGGGCTCGCCGTCGGCGTCTCGATCGCGGCGGTGTCGGCCGTCTGCTACGCGACGACCTGGGTGGTGCTGTCGACGCTGGTGGTCCCGGATCTCTGGGACAAGGTGGTGGCCTGCATGGTGGACCAGAAGCGGGCGTCCGGGGCGAGTCCCCAGGAGATCGAGACCACCGCGCGCCAGGCGCGCCAATACGCCCAGTGGGCGGAGAATCCCGTCATCAGCTTCGCCATGACCTTGGCCGAGCCGTTGCCCATCGGTCTGCTCGCCAGCCTCATCTCGGCAGCCATCCTCCGTCGCCGGAAGCCGCCGTCGCCGCTGGGCGCGGGCACGACGCGCGGGGTGGAGGCTTGACCATGAAGATCACCGTGACGAGCGTGATGGTCGACGACCAGGCCCGAGCCCTCGACTTCTACACCCGTGTCCTCGGCTTCCTGCCGAAGCGCGATCTGCCGGCGGGCGAGGGACGGTGGCTCACCGTCGTCTCGCCCGCAGCCCCCGACGGCGTCGAGCTCCTCCTCGAGCCCAACGCCCACCCGGCGGCCCAGGCCTACCAGAAGGCGCTGCACACCGACGGCATCCCGCTGACCTCGTTCGCCGTCGACGACCTCGCGAAGGAGCACGCCCGCCTCGAAGCGCTCCGGGTCGTGTTCACCACGAAGCCGACACCGATGGGCCCGGTGACCGCGGCCGTCCTCGACGACACCTGCGGCAACCTGATCATGCTGGTTGAGCAACGTACCAAGGAGCAATCATGAAACTGGGCAACTTTTCGATCAGCCTGGCTGTGAAGGACCTCGAGGCCTCGAGGGCGTTCTACGAGAAGTTCGGGTTCAGCGTCTTCGGTGGCGATGCCGCGCAGAACTGGCTGATCCTGAAGAACGGCGACCATGTGATCGGTCTCTTCCAAGGAATGTTCGAGAGGAACATCCTCACCTTCAACCCCGGTTGGGACAGCAACGCCCAGAAGCTCCCCGCGTTCACCGACGTCCGCGAGCTGCAGCGCCAGCTGAAGGCACAGGGGGTGGAGTTGCAGCAAGAGGCGGACGAGACCACGACTGGCCCCGCAAGCTTCATTGCGGTGGACCCGGATGGGAACCCGATCCTCGTCGATCAGCACGTATGAGAAGGCGGCGGGCGAGCCCAGCCCCGCGCTGCAGCGGACGGAACCGCTGAGCTCATACGCCGTTGGTGGTTCCCGCGCCGTCCAGGGAACTGCGCGTGGCGCCGCCGCGTCGCGATCGCGACGCGGCGCGCGTCCCGCGATGCCGCTCCCCACGGCTCTCAGCCGCGAGGGTGCGAGCTAGTTACACGGCCTCCCGTTCTGGTCCACGCCATCGACGCAGCCGAGCGGGCCGATGGCGATCCGCACGCGGGCCGAGGCCGAGCTGAAGCCGTCGTTCACCTGGAAGAGGAACTCGTCATCGCCGGTCGAGCCGGCGCTCGGCCGGAAGACGACGATGTTGTCGTCGAGCGTGAAGGGCGCGGAGCTGATGGTCGCGCCGCTCGAGGTCAGCAGCGTGCCCTTCACCGGCAAGGTCTGTATGGAGAACGTCAATCCCGGCAGCACCGTTCCCGTCGCGAGCGCGAGCTGCGGCTCGAACCCGTCGGGGAGGTTGCCGCTGGCCGTGGTGTAAACCTGCAACCCGCGCTGGAACCCGCCGCCGGCGAGCCCCTCGTCGACGCGCCCCTGGATCGAAAAGACGTCGAGGTCGTCGTTGCCCACCGCCGCCTGCAGCGCCCCGAGCACGTCGAAGCTGAACGTGCCATCGGTGCCGGAGGGCCCGGCGGGGACCGGCATCACGACACCGGGAAGCGGCGAGGCGGGTGCTTCGAAGTCATCGTTGGTGAGCGCCGCGTCCTGGATGCCGGTGCCGACGAAGAACGTGGTGTCGAGCGAGTCGACGGTGCCCTTGTTGGTGTGCAGGAACACGTGAGCGCTGGTGAGCGAGCCGACCGTGCTGCGGATGCCGGTGATGTTCCACTCGATCTGCATGCGCAGGACGCCGTTGGAGCCCGGCCCACCGGAGGCGTCGACTGCCGCGGCCATCAGGCCCGGCGTCGCACCCGGCAGATCGTTGTGGTTGTCCCCCAGCCCGTCGCCCGTTGCGTCGGCGACGTTGCCGGCGATCTCCGCGCCGTCGAGGAACGCGGCCTTGCCGGAGAGGGTGAGCAGAGACTCCTCGCCCACGCCGGCGATGCCGGAGAGGGCGATGGTGACGTCGGTCTCCTCCGGCGTCTCCACGTCCTGAGGGATGGCCACGGCACTGCCGCTCGCGACCGTGACGCTGGCGGTCGCATCGTCGCAGGACGGCGAGCCGCCGATGGTGCCGCAGACGCTGAACCCGAAGCTATCGCTGCCGGTGAAGCCGGCGTCCGGCTGGTAGGTGACGGTGGCGAAGCGCTGGGGCGACTCGCTTCCCTGGGTGACGGCCGAGAGGGAGCCGTGCGCCGGACCGCTGCCCGCGACGATGGCGAAGGTGAGCGAGACGCCGTCAGGGGCGTCGCCCTCGAGCTGGACGACCACGTCGTGGTCCTTGGTGGTCTCGGCGAACACGTCGCGAGCGACGGCGGTGGTGAGGGGAGGATCGGGCGTCGTCGGATCGCCGGCCGGGTTGATCCGCACGGCTGCCGTGCCCACCTGCCCGCTGGTGTCGGTGACCGCGAAGACGAAGTCGTCCTCGACATCGCCGGTGGCGGCCGGGGTATACACGACGGTGGCGCTCGTTCGCGCCGGCACCGGCGGGTCGATGCAGTCGTCCGGTGAGCAGCCTGGGGGGTTCCCCGGTGACGCCGGCGGGCCCTGGGTGACCGGACCGAGCGATCCGTGGGTGGGCCCGGTGTCGGGCACGATGGAGAAGACGAGGTCGTCCCCGTCGGGGTCGTGGCCGGTGAGTGTGATGGTGATCGACGTCGCGCCGGCGGTGGCCACGTGGAGCGGGTCCGCCGAGGGCGCCTGGTTGGCGAAGAAGCTGTCGAGGCTGACGGTCACGCCCTGGCCCACCTGCACGTCGCGGGCGAGGAGCGCGCCCTCGACGCTGGCGTTCTGGCGTACCTGCAGGGTGCCGTTGGGGACGTAGAAGTTGGCCTGCGCGTCGCAGTTGATGCCGATCTTCGCCGCCTTCGGGGTGGCGCCGAAGGTGCCGGTGTTGCCGTTGACCCCGGCGACGAAGAAGACGATGTCGGAGGCGTCGATGCCCGAGCCGGTGGCCGGGCCGACGAACGAGTTCTCGTCGATCGAGAGCTTGCCCCGCACCCGGACCTCCGCCGGCCCCAGGAACTGGAGCGTGGTGGACGTGCCGAAGTCGATCTCCTCCACGTTGTAGATGCCGGCGCCGAGCGTGACGACCGCGTTCTGCCGCGCATCGAGGATGCCGTAGTCGCCGGCGGCGAGCGTGGCCGTTCCGTTCTGAGGCACGTGGACGTCGGAGGCCCCGGGGTGCGGGTTCCCCTCGGTGAACGCCGGCGGCTGCGCGAAGACCGGCAGCGTGAGGGGCGAGCAGGTGAGGCCGGTCTGGCTGCCGTTGTTGACGAGGCTGTTGCAGGAGGCGGTGCCGAGGATGGCGCCCTGCGACTTGATCTGGATGCTGTCGGCCTTCGCGGCGTAACCCGCCGGCGTCGTCGCGCTGATGCCGACGCAGAGCCGCCGGTTGCTGCAGCCGAGCGTCTGGCCGCTGCCGCCGGTGTTGACGACGACGCTGCCGCTCATGACCTGAGAGCCCTGGTCGAGGTCGACGCTGTTGGTCGCGAAGATCACCACCGGGGAGAACCCCGGAGGAACGAAGCCGGCTTTCTGGTCTCCAGGCGCCTTGTGGGCTCCTCGACCTGGGGCGGCGCCTCCAACGCCCGCGCCGCCGGCGGCGGTCGAGGAAAGCACGGTGACGAGACCGAGCAAGGAGACGAGGGCGAGCTTCCGGTTCATGGGACCTCCGGTACGCGCCGACGCGAGCAGGGATGGCCTGCCCGGGGCCGACGCCGATGCCTGCAGCCTGTGCCCGCCAACACTACGCCCATTTCGCTGTCGCGGCGCAAGGGTTGTTTCAGACTGCCCGGATCTGTCGCAGAGCCCTGGCACCACGGGCTGCTAGGGGCAACCGGGCCGACTGCCTCGGCGCCGTCCGGCGGCAGGAGAGCCCTCAGCGGACCGCTGCCGCCGCCTCGCGTCGCGCCGCGGCCATGCCCCGGAAACGCTTGCGCAGCATTGCCAGCCGGGTCTCGATGTCCGGCTCGGCCATCAGCACCGCCTCGATGTGCTTCGCGAAGCCGGCCCCGGTCGCCATCTCCCGGATCTCGCGGAGCAGCGGCTGGATCATGGCGAAGACGGCGAAGACCTCGCCGCTGGCGTCGAGAAACATCTGGCGGTCGAGAGCGCCGTGGGTCACCAGCGAGCAGGCCATGTCCCAGTAGCCCACCACCATGCGCATGTGGGGGTTGTGCGGGCCGGCGAGCGCCGCCTGGACGTCGTCCATGGTGTCGGGGTGGAACTCGCGGATGAACCAGGTGCGCGCCTCGCGCATCACCGGATCGCGGCGGAGCTCGTAGAGCTTGAGGATGAGCTGGGCGCTCTCGAAGGGTGTTGGCATGGTCAGGACTCTATCGCGACCCGCAGGCCCATCCTCTACAAGCCCCACCCCCTACAAGCCCAGGTGCCGCGCCACGCCGAGCACGTGGTGGGTGTTGTGGTAGAGCGTGAAGAAGAGCATCTCGCGCACGGTGAGCATGCCGATCCCCGGGTGCGGCAGCCGCCTCCGATCGAGGGCGCGCTCGGGCCAGCCGTCGAGCGCGCGGAGGAGCGCCTCGAGCGTGCCCTCCAGCGCGGCGAGCGACCTGCGCCGCTCCTCGGTGGTCTGGCGCTCCGCCGGCAACGGCGACGCGGCATAGCGCCCGGCCTTGAGCCCGCCCTCGAGCGCCCCGCGGTAGCGGGTCACGAGCTCGGAGTAGCGGCTCGACGGGCGCGACGCGCGGCCGAAACGAAGGAAGAGCAGGATGCGTGGCACGGCGAGCGCCTGCGCCACCGGCCGGTTCGACTTGACGAGGTGGCGCGCGTGGTCCATGGGCGACCAGCCGCCGTCGAGCGGGGCGAAGATCTCGGCGTCCGAGAAGCGCTCCCAGAAGGCCGCGCTCCACTGGCGCACGCGGCCGAGGTCCCGGGCGATCTCGGCGCGCGTGAAGGGCTCGTCGACGGGGGCAGGGTCCACGAGCGCGACGCTACTGCATCGGGGGTGGCAGGCCAACAACACGCCGCAGAGGCGAGTCCGCGTACACCGACGCGGCGCGATCGGTATATCGTTTCCGCATGCTCGCGAAGGTCGCTGTTTACATCGGCGTGATCGGCGCGTTCGTCGCCGCCATCCTCGGCATCCTGCGTTTCGGGGAGCGTCTCGACACACCGCGGGCGACGGAGCCCAGCGCGGCCACGGCGGCTGCCTCCCCGGTGCCGGCGGGAGGTCACTCCGGGCCTGCCGGGGGCGATACCGGCCACCTGGCGCTGTTGCGCGAGAACGTGACGCACCCGCTGCCGCTCCTGCTCCTTCAGGTGGTCGTGATCGTCGTGGCGGCCCGGCTGGCGGGCGGTGTCGCGCGCCGCTTCGGTCAGCCGGCGGTCATCGGCGAGATGATCGCAGGCATCCTCCTCGGCCCGTCGCTGCTCGGCTGGGTCTGGCCGTCGGTCCAGGGGTTCATCTTTCCCGCGAGCTCCCTGGGCTCGTTGCGCCTCCTCGCCCAGATCGGCGTCGTGATCTTCATGTTCCTCGTCGGCATCGACCTCGACGGCGCGCACCTGCGCGGGATGGCGCATGCCGCGGTCTGGGTGAGCCACCTGAGCATCACCGTGCCGTTCCTCCTCGGCTGCGCTCTCTCGCTGGCGATCTACCGCACGCTGGCGCCTCCCGGCACGCAGTTCACCGCCTTCGCCCTGTTCATGGGCGTCGCCATGTCGATCACGGCGTTCCCGGTACTGGCGCGGATCCTGGAGGAGAAGGGTCTGACGCGCACGCCGCTCGGCGCCACCGCCATCTCTTGTGCCGCCGTCGACGACGTGACCGCGTGGTGCCTTCTCGCACTGGTGGTCACGCTGGTGAAGGCGGCGGCGCTGACCGGGGCCCTGGTGACCTTCGCCCTGACGCTCGCGTTCGTCGCGGTGATGCTCCTCGTCGTGAAACCCACGGCGCGGCGGATCCTCGGTCGACGCGAGGTCGCCGGCGACACGCTGGTGGTCGCTGGCGTCGCCTTCCTCTTCCTCTCGGCGCTCGCCACCGAGGTGATCGGCATCCACGCGCTCTTCGGCGCCTTCCTCGCCGGCGCCGTGATGCCGCGACACCCGGCCGTGCGCAGCTACCTGCGGCGCCGGCTGGAGACGTTCGGCTCGGTGCTGCTGTTGCCGCTTTTCTTCGCCTTCACCGGGCTGCGCACGGAGATCGGGCTGCTCGGCGACCTCGCCGGGTGGCTGACGTGCGCTGCCATCATCGGGGTCGCCATCGCCGGCAAGCTCGGCGGGACGATGATCGCCTCGCGGATCACCGGCATGTCGTGGCCCGACTCCTTCGCCCTCGGCGCGCTGATGAACACCCGTGGGCTCATCGAGCTGATCGTGCTGAACCTCGGGTACGACCTCGGCATCCTCTCGCCGCGGGTGTTCTCGATGATGGTGCTGATGGCGCTCGTGACGACCTTCATGACGGCACCGCTGCTGCAGCTGTGGTCTTCGTGGAAGCAGCGCGCGAGTGTCAGCGAGTCTGCCGCCGGCGCCGCTGCTTGACGGGAGGCCTTCGCCGGCGGGTTGTGTTGTGGGCGATCCCTGGAGTGGTGCACGCGGCGATTGTGGTACGGCTCGATGGGGCCGGTGGGGGGTTCGCCGCGGCCCCAGTGCGCGCGGCCTGACCCACTAGGCCGCCGTCGAGATCCGCGTCGGGCGCCGGCGAACAGCTCGCGCAGCGCGAGCTGGCCTAAGGCCCTCGGGCGTGAACCCGAAGTTCGCAAGCGTGGGCATCAGCGGCCGCCCTATCAAGGGCCTTAGGCAAGCGCCGGCGCGTTCACCGCCGCGGATCTCGCCGTCGACCAAGTGGGGCCCCAGGCCGTGCTCAGGGGCCGCCGCGAACCCCCCACCGGCCCCAGTCGCCTGATGGAACTTCCCACGGACTCAGAGCAGACCGGGGTGCTTTCGTTGCAGGCGCCCCACCGTCTCGCTCCCGTCTGTGGTTCGTTCCGAAGTCTGAAGCGGATGCTCGATCAGGCTCGTCTTGGCCGGTTGGGGGGTTCGCCGCGGCCCCTGAGCACGTCGCCGAGCTAGTGGGTCAGGCCGCGCGCACTGGGGCCGCGGCGAACCCCCCAACCGGCCTCTGGGAGCCGTGCCACAACCGCGGCGCGCGCCGCTCTTCATCTTTCGCTCAGTCGACCGAGCTCACCAGCTCCGCACCCGGCGGCCACGCACCGCCAAGGAACGTCTCGATCGCGTCGAACACCACGTCCGGCGCTTCGATCCAAGGCGCATGTCCCGCGCCCTCGACAGTGAGCAGCCGTGCGTTGGGGAGCGCGAGGGCCCACTCGCGGCCGCCGCCGTAGGGGGAGCTGCGGTCGCGGGTGCCGTGGACGACGAGCACTCGGGTCTCGACGGTGGCGAGCGACTCGGGCGTGAGCTCGAGAGAGTGGATCGACGGCATCATCGTGCCCCGCCAGTAACGCATCGCGGCGCGTTCGTTGGCGAGCTCGCAGCGGCCCCAGTCGAGACGGTCGGCGTGGGCGGCGTCGGTGACGTAGAAGCGCCGGAAGATCGACCAGAACCTGCGGCAGAACGCTTCCGGCTCGGTGGTCGCGCGCTCGGCTTCGAGGCTCGCGAGCTCGGCGAAGACCTGCTTCGGGACGTCGTCGGCGCCCGTCAGGTGCGGCGGGTACTGCTTGGCGGAGAACGGCTGCATCGGGCCGATCTGAACGATCGCCGAGACGCTGCCCGGGTGCTCCAGCGCGTGCAGGACCGCCATCAAGCCGGCATACGAGTGCGCGATCACCTGCACGTCGCCGGGACCGAGGCTGCGCCGCACCACCTCGAGGTCGGCGGCGTCCTGGCGGATCCCGAGCCTCGGCGAGGCGAGGTCGAGCGCGTCCGACCGGCCGCGGTTCCGAGGGTCGTGGTAGACCAGCGTTCGCCCGCGTGCCAGGCGCGCGAAGTCGTCGCGCAGCAACATGCCGTTGGGAAAGAGGATGGTCTGGGGTCCGTCGCCATGGGTCTCCACGTGCAGGCGCACGCCCTCCTCGGTCGTCACGAATCCCTCGCTTGTCGACATCGTCGAATCCCCCGGATCGGAAGGTCCACGCGCCCTGGCGGCCGCTCTGCAATCGCCGGGCGCAACAATGCAACGGCCCCCGAGGGATTCGGGGGCCGCGATGGGCGCGCCGGCGGGGTTGCTGCCCGCGCCGGCTCGACGCACGGCGGAAGGCCGCGCGTCTCGAGTCAATTGCCGTGGTCAGGTCGCGAGAGTCGTTGCCGCGTCCAGCCGGACGGTAGGCGACTCGCTGGCGATTCCTGCCCTGCCCGAGGTTAGCAAAGACGCGCTCGGCGACGCCAGTGCCGCGAGTGCGTCATGCGCCGCAGGAAGGGTCAGTTCGTGGCGGCGCTCCTTGCGCATGTCAGGTCTCCTCCCTGGAGCCCGCAGTCACCGACTACTGGTGGCGCGTTGCCCCATGGACGGACTCGGAGGCCTCTTCCCTCCGGCAGCAACCTGCTACGAGGTGTCACCTGCCGTGCTCGCGCCGCGCCGCGGCGCCGGATACCATTCCAGCCATGCTCAGCGAGACATCCGTCAGCGTCCGCTCCCTGCGGCGACCGACCCTCGACACCCTCGGCCTCGGCAGCGTCCTCGGCATCTTCCGCAGCGGCCGGTTGCCGGTGACCGCCGAGGAGGCTGTCGCCGCGGTCTTCGGCCCGCCGGGCGATCGCGGCGCGCTCGTCATCTCCGGCGCCAGCGGCATCGTCGGCGCCGGGAAGACCATGCAGCTCGGCTCGCGGCTCGTGCCGATGGGTGTCACGGTCGTGGCGCTCGACCTGGCGGGTGCGCCCGACGGCATCGGCCGGCAGGTGCCCGGGCTCGTCAAGGCCTTCGGACGCGAAGAGGCCGACCGCATCCTCGCCGGCATCGTGCGCATGAGCTACGACGGCGCGAGCCTGCCGCCTCACCTCGCCGGCTTCCGGCCGCGCTTCCTGCTCGAGGCGATCCCCGAGGTGCTCGAGCTCAAGAAGAAGCACTACGGAATGTTCCGCGACGCCTTCCCGGGAATCGAGATCCGCTCCGTGACCTCGGGCTTCCCGAGCCGCGAGCTCGGCGTGCCGGTGGCGCACCCCGCCTTCCCGCACGAGGTCAACAAGCTCTGGGAGACCGTGGAGAGCGGGACTGGGTCTCATCCAACCCGGATGGCCGTACCGCAGATGCTCTGGGCGCTCGGGCTCGTGCCGGTGCCGGTGGCGGACGCGTGGTCGTTCGTGCTCGACGTCGTCTTCTGCGGGCTGACCAACGCGGCGCTCGGCTGGCACCGCGCGTCCAACATGCCGTTCTGGAAGGTCGACAAGCTCGTGCGCCGGATGCTGGGCCCCAACCCCTTCCGCGCCCATGACGCCATCGGTGCCAAGGGCGCGAACTTCCTCACCTGGTCGTGCCTGCACCACCTCGCGGCCACCTACGGCGGCCTCTTCGAGCCGGCACCCGAGCTCGTCGAGCGCAAGGACAGCGGCCAGCCCTGGTACCCGGCGAACCACTTCCGGCCGCTCGTCGACTGGCAGCTCGGCCCCGCCGAGGAGGAGGAGCTCCGTGCCTACCTCCTCGGCCCGCTGGTGCAGATGACGGCGCTGATGGTGCACGAGGAGCGCGCGCATCCGGCACACCTCAACCTGATCGGCGAGCTCTGCGCGCAGCTCCAGAGCGGCGTGCTGGCGCTGGTGAGGGCGCTCGGCGCCGACGAGGCGCGGAAGCTGGTCGAGCGCTACCACCAGCTCCACCCGGCGGCCGCGGCGAGCCCCTGGCATCCCGATGCACTCGACGGCATCGGGTCGCCCGAGTGGCAGCAGCTCTACGTCAACGCCGAGCACGACGGCGAAGTGGGCGTCCTCACCCTCGGCCGCGAGGCCTACAACTGGGACGTCGACGCCGAGCTCAACCGCGCCATCGACTGGCTGCGCGCCGAGGGGATCGAGCGGGTGATCCTCTCCGGCGACTTCCACCTCGCGACGCAGCTCGTGGGCGCCGACACCGGCGAGTTCTTCCCCGCGCTGGCCGACGAGGGGCAGGGCTTCCGCGTCTCGGCGGCGTGGAGCCGCACGGCGCGCCGGCTGCACGACGAGTTCCGCACCTCGGTGGGGTTCCTCAACGGCAAGCGCTGCCTCGGCGGCATGCTCGAGCTCTTCCTGCACTGCCACCACCTGGTGGCGGTGGATACCGTGAGCCTCGGCTTCCCGGAGGTGACCCTGCCCGTAGTGCCCGGGATGGAGGGGTGCCACTGGCCCTTTCGCAAGGCGCGCCGCGAGGACTGGCCCCGGCTGCTCGACCTCCTGCTCACCGGCAAGCCGCTGCGCGCATCACAGACTGCCGGGTGGCTCGTCGACGTGGCGGCACCGCTCGAGGAGGCGCTCGCCGCGGCATGGCAGCTCGCGAGCGGCGGTGGCGCTGAGCGCCGGCGCGTGGTCGCCGAGCCCCTCGCGGGGATCGCGGAAGCGCTGCCGCCGGCACCGGCGACGGGTGAAGCCGCCGCCGATGCGGCCCGCCACGCCATCCGCGAGACGGTGATCGCCTCGAGCGGCGTGCCGCTGTCGGAGGCGCTCGACGTGCAGTCGCGCCATTCGGCCGCGTTCATGACGAGCAAGGCGTGCCGCGGTGGAGTCGTCGGCACGGCGTGGGCGAAGCTGCAAGGGTAGCGTCCGTGGCGAGGCCTCGATCGCGGCAGAAGCTGCTGCGTCGTCGAGGACGTCGGCTCGGGGCTCGGCTCGGTGTAGGGTGCGCCGTGCGCACCATCCGGTTCGGCAGTTGACCCGCAAAGAGGAGATGGTGCGCACGGCGCACCCTACTGCGAGCGCGCTTCCCAAACGCTCCTGAGCACGTGTCTTGGGTCGTCTCGTGCGAACGTTTTCGTTCAGTCGCAGCCTGTTGCTGATTCTGGGCGTGTTCGGCGCCCTCGCCGCGGCACCGCCCTCGCCAGCGCCCACCCCGGCGCCTCCGTCTCCAGCCGTCAGGTCGGCGGCGCCTCTGGCGCTGCGCCCGGACACCCCGGCCTGGCTCGCCGCGCACGGCGTTCGCGTGAGCGCGGGCGCCGCACCGGGCTTCGTCGACGACTCGATCTGCGGCAGCTGCCACGCGGGGATCGCAACCGCCTACGCGGGGCTCGGCATGGGACGCTCCTTCTACCGCCCCCGGCGGCAGGGCTCGCCCGAGGCCTTCGGCGTTCCCTTCGAGCACGCTCCGTCGCGGCGCGTCTACGAGATGGTCTGGCGGGGCGAGCAGCTCGTCTTCCGCCGCTGGCAGGTGGGGGCGCGCGGCGAGCGCGTGAACGAGGTGGAGCAGCCGGTCGACTGGGTGCTCGGCTCCGGCAACCACGCCCGCACCTACCTCTTCCGCAACCCGGCGGGGGAGCTCTGGCAGCTGCCGATCGCCTGGTATTCGCAGGAGGGGCGGTGGGGGATGGCGCCCGGCTACGACCGCGCGGACCACGACGAGCTGTCGCGCCAGGTGCAGCGCGAGTGCCTCGTCTGCCACAACGCGTTCGCCGAGGTGCCGGCGGGCACCGACACGTACGGGATGCCGCACCGCTTTCCGGCCGCTCTCCCCGAGGGGATCGGCTGCCAGCGCTGCCACGGGCCCGGCGCCGAGCACGTGCGCCGCGCGCAGTCGCCCGACGCGTGGCCGGGCGAATCGGCGGCGGCGATCGTCAACCCGGCGCGGCTCTCGCCCGAGCGCCGCGCCGAGGTCTGCTACCAGTGCCACCTCCAGCCGGCGGTGGCGATGCCGGCGGTCCGTCGCTTCGACCGCGGCGATCACTCCTTCCGACCCGGCGAGCCGCTGGCGGCGCACCGGGTCGACCTCGACCCGCTCGAGGAAGGGCGCCAGCGCAGCGACCGGTTCGAGATCGTCAACCAGGGGTATCGCCTGCAGCAGAGCCGCTGCTTCACGGCGAGCGGCGCGGCGCTCACCTGTCTCACCTGCCACAGCCCCCACCGCAAGTTGCCGGCGAGCGAACGCGCGGCGCACTACCGGTCGGTGTGTCTCTCCTGCCACACCGCGGAGCAGTGCCGGGAGCCGACTCACGCCGCGAGCGCCGACTGCACGACCTGCCACATGCCGGCGCGGCGCACGGAGGACGTGGTGCGCGTGGTGATGACCGACCACCGCATCCAGGTTCCCAGGGCCGGCGTCGACCTCGTCGCACCGCGCGAGGAGCACGACCCGGTCCTCGTCGGCGTCGAGCTGCTGCGGCCCGCCGAGGCGCCGCCGGCGCGGCAGGGCGAAATCTACCGCGCCATCGGCGTCCTGCGCAGCGGCGGCGCCCGGGACGCGGTGCCCTACCTCGCGCGCCTGTTCGCCGCCGACCCGCCACTCGATGCCGAGGCCTGGCTGCGCCTGGCAGTCGGCCAGCTGAGGGTACAGAGCTACTCCGAGGCAGAGGTCGCCGTGCGACGGGCGCTCACGGCGCCCGGCGGCGACACGCCGCTGGCGCACGTCTGGCTCGCCCTCTCCTTCGCCGGCCAACGGCGGCTCGACGCGGCGCTGGGCGAGCTCGCCCTCGCTTCCAGCCGCGACCCCGACCTCGTGGAAGCCCGGTTCAACCGCGGCCGATTGCTGCTCTCGGCCGGCCGCACGGCCGAAGCGTTGCCCGCCCTCGAGCGCGCCGTGGCGCTGCGGCCGACCTTCGCCGCCGGCTGGCTGCGGGTGGGAGAAGCGAAGGAAGTGCTCGGGCGCCGGACGGAGGCGATCGCCGACTACCGGCGCGTGCTGGCGATCGAGCCGTCGACGACCGACGGCTACATCGCGCTGGCGCGGGCGCTGCGGGCGCAGCGGGACGCGAAGGGAGCGACCGAGGCGCTCGCGCTCGGCGCGAGGTTCGCGCGGCGACCCGAAGCGCTGGCGGCTCCTGAAACCGAGCCCGCGCCG
>Ga0075421_100001018_pt1 | contig 31724 bp, 33 predicted proteins | sample SoiMetdeltSBSDD5_FD_75292 | JGI IMG/M metagenome (GOLD analysis project Ga0075421, IMG submission 75292) | Bulk soil microbial communities from a Populus tree surrounding site in Tennessee, USA - Soil MetaG P. deltoides SBSDD5 | ecosystem: Environmental > Terrestrial > Soil > Tree plantation... | reverse complement strand
CACGCACAACGTGCACTTCGTCGCCTATGCGCGTGCGCAGCAGGGGCGGTACGACGAGGCGAAGCAGGCGGCGAAGCAGATGGTCGAGCTGGTCGGCGACGGGGACTTCGAGATGCAGATGCTCGAGGGCTTTCATCTCTACCCGCTGATGGTCGATCTGCGGTTCGCCCGATGGGACGACGTGCTGGCGGCACCACCGCCGGACAAGCGGCGCGCGCTGAGCACGGCCTTCTGGCGCTATGCGCGCGCGATGGCGCTTGCAGGTCAGGGCAAGCTTCGCGATGCGCAGGCCGAGCAGCGCCGGTTCGAGAAGGAGACCAGGGCAGTCCCCGAGGAGTCGAGGTACCTGCAAAACAACAAGGCCTCGGACCTGCTCGCGCTTTCAGGCGCGACGCTCGCGGCGCGCATCGCCGCCGGCCGTGGTGACGGCGAGACCGCGATCGCCGAGCTCAAGCGTGCGATCGAGCTCGAGGCAGGCATCCAGTACGATGAGCCTCCGGCGTGGTTCTACCCGGTGCGCCAGTCGCTCGGCGGCGCGCTGCTGCGCAACGGGCAGTCGCGCGAGGCGGAAGCCGTGTTCCGCGAATCGCTGGCGAAGTATCCGCGTGATGGTCGCCTCCTGTTCGGGCTGTGGCAGAGCCTGCTCGCGCAGAACCGCGTCGACGAGGCCGCGCTCGTTCGAGCGCAGCATGAGACGGCGTGGAAGGATGCGGCCCTGCAGCTGACTGTCGAGGGTCTTTAGGTTCCCGTCGTCGCCGACCCTGGCAGGCGTGTGGCGCCACTGTGCACGCACACGCCTGCCTTCTGCCGGGGTCAGAGAGACGCGACCTTCGTCGCCGTGGGCGGCGGGTCGCCCATCGCGATCAGCTGCGGTGTGACGGGCATGCCCGCGACCAACACCTTCTGCACGCCGTGGACGATCACCTTGTCGCCGCGCTCGAGACCCGAGGTCACGACCCGCAGACCGTCGGCCATCCGGCCGAGCTCCACGTCGCGACGTACGGCCGTATTGCCGGGCCCGAGTACATAGACGTACTTGCGATCCTGGTCGGTAAGCACGGCCTTGTCGTCGATCAGGAGCGCGTTCACGCGCCCGCTGTCCGCCATCTGCACGCGCGCGAAGAGCCCGGGCGTGAACGCGCGGTCCCGATTGGGCACCACGGCCCGCGCGCGGATCGTGCCCGTGCCGGCGTCGACCTGGTTGTCGATGAAGTCGAGCGTGCCGGCGTGCGGAAAGCCCGTCTCGTTGGCGAGCCCGATGCGCACCGGGTTGTCGGACGCCGCGTGCTCACCGCGACGCGCGAGCTCGTTGTACCGCAGGTAGGTCTGCTCGTCCGCTTCGAAATAGACGTGAACCGGGTCGAGCGAAACCAGCGTCGTAAGCAGCGTCGTGTCGGCCTGCGCGAGGTTGCCGATGGTCACCAGCGCGCGACCTGCGCGGCCGTCGATGGGCGCACGAACTTCGGTGAACTCGAGGTCGAGCCGCGCGCGGTCGAGCGCCGCCTCCGCCGCGCGCACCGAGGCGTTGCCCTGCGTGGCCGCGGCCTTGCGGGCGTCGAACTCCTCGCGCGAGATGGCACGCAGGTCGACGAGCGTCTGCGCACGGGCGTACTCGCTCGCAGCTAGCCTGGCTTCGCTCCGGGCGTGCTCCAGCTCGGCCCGCGCCCGGTCGAAGGCGGCCCGGTAGCTGCGCTGGTCGACGAGGAACAGGAGGTCACCCTTTCGGACCTCCTGGCCTTCCTGGTAGGCGACGCGCTCGACATAGCCGCTCACCCGCGGGCGGAGCTCGACGGTTTCAACGGCCGAGACCCGCCCGGTGAACTCGTCCCATTGCCGAACGTCGCGCGAAGCGACCTGGGCGACGCTCACCTCCGGCGGCGGCATGCCCGCCTCGCCCGGCGCAGCTTCACGTCCGTCGAGCCCGGCGCCGAATCCGATCACCATGCCACTGCCAAGCGCGATGGCCGCGGCCCAGGTGCCGAAGCGAACGAGCGATTTACGCGTTGTCATCTGGATACACCTCGATGCGATCTGCGGACGTCAGGTTCTCGAGGAAGGAGCGCACGTCCGTGAAACGCCCTCCATTGCTTGTCGTCCTGGCCGCGGCGGAATCGACACGCCGGCCGTAATACACAACCGGGTGCGCCGGCTTCCCCGCACCATCACGCTCGATGAGTTGCAGCGCCCGCTCGCCGATGGCATCGCCGCTCAGCCAGTGCGGGCACTGGTGCGCCGCGCATGTCTCGCCGCGTACCGGCGTCTCGAGCAGCAGCATCTGTACGCGCACGTCGAGCGCCTGCGCTTCGTCGTGGAGCACGCTCGCGAGCATCCGCAACGCCGCGGCGGCGATCGATCGGCGGCCGTAGTTGAGCCAGGCCGCCTCGCTCCCCGGGCCACCGATCAGCACATAGCTTCCGCCGCGCCACGCGTCGGCGAGCAGCGGTATCAGGTGCCGGGCTGCCGACAAGTGCGGCAGCAGGTCCGTCGCGAGCGTGTCGCCCAGGACCTCGGTCGGCTGGTCGATCACACGGCCTCGACCGGGGCCCGCGGGCATCGCGTCGATCACTCCGTCGATAGGGCGGTCTTCGCCGCGGAGCCACGCGACGAGCCGAGCGGACTCCGCGTCGGTCGCGAAACGTGCGATCCGCACGACGAGGTCGGATGCCGGATACAGGGCCCTGAGGCCGGCGAGCCCGGCTCGGTCGGGGGCCACCGCCACGACGCGTCGGCCGGCGGCCGTGGCGGCTCGCACGGCGCCCCGCCCCGCGGCGCTGGTCGCGCCCAGCACGACAACCGTCTTCCGGATTGTCCCAGCCGTGGGATTTTTACTCCCGTGGGTGGGATGGTCGCCTGCGCGCCGCCGCACATTTCGCGGCGATGCTTGTGCCGCCGGCATTTCCGGCTCTGACCGCGACATCGTTGGAGTCTGCTTTGCCACGGAGCGAAAGATACGGGCGACGAGCCGACTTGATTAGTCGGTCTTTTTGGAAATAATTGTCCCGACGCCGGGCCAATCGATCCGAAGAGGGAGCGCACATGTCCAGGGATCTCAACGACACGCTGGTATTCGTCAAGGTGGTTGAGCACGGGAGTTTCATCTCTGCGGCGCGCGCACTGCGGCTGCCCAAGACGACGGTCAGCCGCAAGGTGCAGGACCTGGAAACGCGGCTCGGGGCGCAACTCCTGCATCGGACGACCCGCAAGCTCGGGCTCACCGAGGCAGGCAACGTCTACTTCGAACACTCGCAGCGGATCGCCCGCGTACTCGACGACGCGGAGCACGCCGTAAGCGAGCTGCAGGGCGGGCCGCGAGGCTGGTTGCGGATCACGACTCCCTATTCCCTCGGGGTCACCTGGATCGCCCCGCTCCTCGGCGAGTACCGCACCGCCCACCCGGAGGTGCGCGTCGACATGATCCTCTCCAACGAGTCGCTCGATCTCATAGACAAGGAGATCGACGTCGCGCTCCGCATCGGCAATCTGCCCGACTCGAATCTCGTCGCGCGCCGGCTGGCGGTGTTCCGCACGCAGGTCTACGCAAGCCCCGCATACGTCGCGCGTCATGGCGAGCCGCTGCGGCCGGAGGACCTGCAGCATCACCGGGCGCTCGTGATCGAGAAGTACCGCAGCACCGGCAACGGCTTTCGGACCGGCAGCGGCTTCTCGTGGACGCTGGGCGACGGCGAACGGACGGGCGACTACCCGATCGATCCGGTGATGCTCGCGAACGACCCGGCCGCGCTGCAGCCCGCACTGCTTGCCGGCGACGGCCTGATGCTGGCTGCCGACCTGATGGTCAAGCCGCACGCCGAGCTCGGACTGGTGCAACGGGTGCTCGCGGGCTGGACCGGTCCCGCCCCGGAGTTCAACGCAGTATTCCCGCGCGGCCACGGCAAGTCGCCCAAGGTCCGCTCGTTCGTCGACTTCCTCGTGCAGCGGCTCAATTTCGACACCGACTACATGGAAGGTCTGTGCCCGAACCGGAAGTGCTACGAGACTGCTCTGCCGGCGGCCGCTTTCGCGGAAGGCGCCCCCGCGGAGGCGCGTCCGCAACCGGTCGCGATGGAGACGACGCTCGAGGAAGGCGCGGCCGCGGCGTAGCGACAGCGCCGAGGCGGGATTGCCTCGACACCGCAGCAGTTCGTGGATAAGGTGCTTAGCGGCTGCGAGGCGCAGGCGAAGGATACGAACGTACGCGCGCGTCGCGAGCCCGCCGAGGGCACCATGAAGGTCTACGAGCTCAAGGACTACGGAGCCATCCAGACCGGCAGCCACCGTTCTACGGAGTGATCCGGTGAGCGATCCGCAGGCGACTGCTTCTGACTACCGACTCGTGGTCGAGCCGCGCCGGGGATACCTGCACATCTCGGTCAACGGGCAGAACTCGGCAGACAACGTGCGGCGGATTCTCGGCGACGTGATCGCCGCCTGCACGCAGCACGGCTGCTCGCGCGTGCTGTTCGAGGAGTACCTGGTCGGCCCCAGCCTGGGCACCGTGGAGGCATTCGAGATCGTCTCCGAGGGCAGCGACATCGCCCGCCCGGTTGTGCAGCAGGTCGCCTACGTCGACACCAACCCCGAGCACGATTCCTCGCTGCTGCAATTCATCGAGACCGTAGCCGTCAACCGCGGCATACACGTACGGGTGTTCGCCACCATGCGCCAGGCCGAGGCCTGGGTCGCGTCGCTGCCCGTCCGATAGCTGTCCGATGATCGCGCGGCTCTGGCATGGGCGCGTGGCGAGCGGCAAGGCGGCGCGATATCGCGCGTTTCTCGCGGCGCGCGCGGTGCCGGATTATCGGTCGGTGCCCGGCAATATCGCGGTCCACATCCTCGAGCGGGCGGAGGGCGAGATCACGCATTTCGTGACACTCACCTTCTGGGAGTCGGTGTCGGCCATCCGCGCGTTTGCGGGCGAGGACATCTCGGTCGCGAAGTACTATCCGGAGGACCGCGAGTTCCTGCTCGAATTCGAGCCCGGGGTCGTGCACTACGAGGTGGTCGGCGGGTCTTCCCTCGCCCCGGGAAGCGGCTCATGATCGCAACGGGCTCTTCAGGACGAAGCACGTGCATCGACATACGGCCCGCGTGAGCTGGCTGCGCAACGGCGCGGCGTTCACCGACAACCGCTACACCCGGGGCCACCAGTGGTCCTTCGACGGCGGGGCGCGCATCGCGGCCTCGTCGTCGCCTTCCGTGGTGCCGCTGCCGTACTCCGTGGCGGAAGCGGTGGATCCGGAGGAGGCGCTGATCGCCGCCGTGTCGAGTTGTCACATGCTGACCTTCCTGTATCTCGCCGCGAAGCAGGAATTCGTCGTCGACAGTTACGAGGACGACGCGTACGGCACGATGGCGAAAAACGCCGCGGGACGTATCGGGATCGACCGGATAACGCTCCGCCCGAGAATCGAGTTCTCGGGATCAAAGGTGCCGAACGCGGAGCAGCTTGCCGCCCTGCATCACTCGGCGCACGAGGAATGCTTCATCGCCAACTCCGTCAAGTGCGAGATCACCGTCGAAGGCTGCTGACGGCCCGCGCATGATCCGCTTCCAGATCATCGAGCGCACCGGCGCGCAGCTGCACAAGACCCTGGTCGAGGCGATGCGGACCGGCGAGCTGCGTACCTTTATCGCCAAGAAGCGCGGCCGCAAGGTGCTGCACAAGAACAACGCCTATCCCGGGTGGATGAACTGGTCGGCATCCGAGGGAATCATCACCTGCGAGATCCTGAGCCCCAACAAGCCGGGTCGCGAGTGGCAGCTCTTCAGCGCATTCCTGGGCCGGCTCGCAGATCGCTATTCCGACCGGATCGTGGCGATCAACATCCAGTTCCCGGGTGCAGCACCTTTCGAGATGCCGCCGCGACGGCGCCGGCCGCGAGCGGCGCGGAAGACGTCGCCGCGCAAGTCGCGCCGACGCTGACGGGTCGACTGCGTGTACACGCCGACCGCCTTCCGCGAGACGCGACCCGAGGCGCTGCGCGAGCTCATGCGCCGGCATCCGCTGGCCGCCCTGGTTGCGATGACCGCCGAGGGGCTCGCGGCCAACCACGTACCCATGATGCTCGACCCGGCTGGCGGCCCGTTCGGAACGCTGCGCGGACACGTCGCACGCGCGAATCCAGCCTGGCGACTCATAACCGCGGGATCGCCGGTGCTCGCCATCTTCCAGGGCCCGGATCACTACGTCACACCAAGCTGGTATCCCGGCAAAACCGCGCACGGCATGGTCGTGCCCACCTGGAACTATGCCGTGGTGCATGCCCACGGCATCATCGCCTGGCACGAGGATGCCGCCTGGCTACGCAGCTTTCTCGATACGCTGACCGCGGCCAACGAGGCACATCGCGCCGAGCCCTGGCATGTCTCTGACGCGCCCGAGCGCTACATCGAGCGCCAGCTCGGCTTGATCGTCGGCTTCGAGATCGCGGTCACGACGCTCACCGGCAAATGGAAACTGGGCCAGAACCGGGACGCCGAGGATCGAAGCGGCATCGCGGCCGGCCTCGCCGCCGACGACACCGTCGAAGCCCGGCGCATGATCGACCTGCTCGAGGGCCCGATGGGCCCGGGCGCGTAGCGGGCCGGCGGCATGCTCCTCGCGCTCACCCGGGCGGTCAGCCCCTCGATCGTCGACTGCCAGCTAACGCATCTTGCGCGACAGCCGATCGACTACGCCGGCGCCGCCGCGGAGCACGCCGAGTACGAGCGACGACTCGCAGAGCTTGGCGCCACCGTGCGACGGCTGCCGGCCGCGCCGTCGCTGCCGGACGCGGCGTTCGTCGAGGACACAGCTGTCGTGGTCGACGAGCTCGCGGTCATCACGCGCCCCGGCGCGGAGTCGCGCCGCGCGGAGACCGCGACGGTCGCGTCGCAGCTCGCCGAGTACCGGCGCTGTGTCACGATCGAGCCGCCTGGAACCCTCGACGGCGGCGACGTGCTCGTTGTCGCTCGCGAGGTGTACGTCGGTCGCTCGACACGCAGCAACGACGCCGGCATCGAGCAGTTGCGCCACGTGCTGGAGCCGCTCGACTACCGGGTCACGCCGATTCCGGTGACGCGCTGTCTGCACCTGAAGTCGGCGGTGACCTGGGTCGCCGAGCGCACGCTGCTCGTGAATCCTAACTGGATTGCGCCCGAGGAATTCCCGGGCTATCGACAGCTCAGTGTCGATCCCGAAGAACCGGGCGCCGCAAACGCGCTCGCGCTCGGCGGCGCGATCCTGCTTCCCGCGCAGCATGCGCGCACTCGTGCGCGGCTCGCGGCGGCCGGTCTCGAAGCGATCGCGGTGCCCATGGCGGAGATGGCCAAGGCGGAGGCGGGGATCACCTGTTGCAGCATCATCCTGGAGGTGAACTGATGCGCTCGCTGAGCCTGATCGCACTGGCGGTCGCCGTAACGACGAGCCTGCAAACGACGGTGCGCGCCGACGCGGATCCCGCAGCCGCGCTCGCCTGGCTCGCGGGCTGCTGGGCGAGCGAGGGCGGCGAGCCCGGTTCCGGAGAGCAATGGATGCCGCCCGCGGGTGGCACGCTGCTCGGCACCAGCCGCACGGTGGCGAAGGGCCGCACCGTCGCTCACGAATTCATGCAGATCCGCGAGCAGGAACCCGGCGCTTGGCGTTCATCGCCAACCCGTCGGGGCAGGCGCAGGCCACGTTCCCGGTGAAAAGCCTCGGCGAGCGGGAGGTCGTCTTCGAAAACCCGACGCACGACTTCCCGCAGCGGGTGATCTACCGGCTCGAGGCGGCCGGCGTCCTCCGCGCCCGGATCGAGGGGACGATCGACGGCAAACCGCGCGCGGAGGATTTCCCGATGCGCCGGGTGCGCTGCGAGAACGGCGGTCTCTGACGCGGGAGTCCGCCAGCCCGGTTCAGCTGCGGGAACCGGGCACCTCGACCCATTCGACCGCGCTCGTGAGTCGTGCGGTGATCTCCGACAGATCGGACCGGCTGTCGCCGAGAACGGCGATGCTACCCGGCCCCGCCGGAACGAGTGAGCCCCGGAATCCGTCATCGTTCAGACGGATCGAACGCGTGAGCGGTTCGTCCCGAAGAACCAGCACCGTCACCGGACCGTGCGCGGTGCGAACGACGAGGTGCGGGACGATCCGGCCGCGAAACGGGCAGCTGTTCGCGTACGTCACGTCGGCCGCGCCCGGGCGCAGGCGGATCCCGCCCGCCCGCAGCACGCGATCTACAACTGCCGGATCGCTGTGCGTGGCGGCAAACGATTGCGGCTCGTGCGTTACGTGGTTCACAACTTCGCGGGCGAGCGACGCGCGCGGCCCGCCGATCCAGAGCACCGTCCCGACCAGCACACCAGCGACGACGCTCGCGGCGAGCGCGAGCCAGCGCCTCTGCGGCACCACCGGCGAGGAGCGCGGGTTACGCGCCGCGGCGCCATCCGTCACCGGCACCTCGAGCGCGCGGCGGATGGTCACGTCCATGGCCAGCAGGTCGTGCAGGTACTCCGCACAGGCCGGGCAGGTATCGCGGTGCGCGGCGGCTTCGGGCGACAGGTGTCCCGGATCGGCGCCCGCCGCCTGGCGGAATTGCAGGCAGTTCATGTCGGTTCACCCAGCGACGACCCGTCGTCGCCCTGGTCCGCCCCCTCGCCAAGCCCGAGCTCGACGCGCAGCTTCTGCCGTGCGCGGAACAGCCGCGTCAGCACGGCTCCCTGCGTGAGGCCGAGCTGAGCGGCGATCTCGTGGGTCGTCTGTCCCATCAGCACCTGCAACACCAGCGGCTCGCGGTAGTCGTCCGGCAGACGCATGATGGCCCGGCGCATGTCGAGCACTTCGCGCTCCTCGGCGACCGCGAGCTCGGGCGATTCCTCATCCACCAGTTGGTCCACCTGCACAGTCTCGAGGCGCTTGCGCTCGAACCGCCGCGCGTGCTCGCGGCGCACGATCGTGAGCAACCACTGCCGCGCCGAGCCGACCGCATCGAGGCTGTCACGCGACCGCCAGGCCCGCAGCAGCGACTCCTGCACGACGTCCTCGGCGGCCTGCCGGTCCCGTGCCAGCCAGAAAGCGAAGCGGAACAGGTCCGGCCGCAGCTCTTCGCAGACCCGGGCAAACCAGCGTTCCCTGTCCTTTCCGGCCAGCGGGGCGTTCATGTATAAAGACCGGGCACCAGCCGGCAGGATTTCACACCGGGCCGCGCGGCGCAGGTGGCTGCCCGCCGCGGGTTGCGCACGATAGCGCCGGGACCCGAGCCCGCGCAAACCATGTACCGCCCGAAACGGGGTTCCTGATGAGTCCGGACCAGACCACGCCGCGGTTCCCCCGTGTTCGACTGCGCCGCATGCGGCGCGACGAATTCTCGCGCCGCCTGATGCGCGAGACGACGCTCACCGCCGCCGACCTGATCTACCCCGTGTTCGTCGCCGACGACAAGGGCGCGGTGCGGACGCCGGTCCCGTCGATGCCGGGCACCGATCGGCTCAGCATCGACGAGTTGCTGCGCGAGGCCGAGATCGTGGCGAAGCTCGGCGTCCCGGCGATCGCACTCTTTCCCGTGACGCCGCCCGCAGCCAAGACCAACGACGGCCGGGAAGCCTGGAATCCGGACGGCCTCACGCAGCGCGCGACCCGCGCGCTCAAGAAGGCCGTCCCCGAGCTCGGTGTCATCACCGACGTCGCGCTCGATCCGTTTACGACACACGGACTCGACGGAATCGTCGACGAAACCGGTTACGTATTGAACGATGTGACCGTAGCTGCGCTCGTCCGGCAGGCACTGTCGCAGGCCGAGGCCGGCGCGGATGTCGTCGCGCCGTCGGACATGATGGACGGTCGCATCGGCGCGATCCGCGATGCGCTCGAGTCGGCGGGCCAGATCAACACCCGCATTCTCGCCTACTCGGCCAAGTACGCCTCGGGCTTCTACGGCCCGTTTCGCGATGCCGTGGGCTCGGCTGCCAATCTCGGCAAGGGCACCAAGCACAGCTTCCAGATGGACCCGGCCAATTCCGACGAGGCGCTGCGCGAGGTCGCGCTCGATCTCGAGGAGGGCGCGGACATGGTCATGATCAAGCCGGGCATGCCATACCTCGATATCGTGCGCCGCGTGAAGGACCGCTTCGGCGCTCCGACCTACGTGTACCAGGTGAGCGGCGAGTACTCGATGCTCATGGCGGCCGCCGGCCACGGCTGGCTCGACGAGCGGCAGGTGGTGCTGGAATCGCTGCTCGCGATGCGCCGCGCGGGCGCCGACGGGATCCTGACCTATTTCGCGCGCCGCGCCGCCGAGTGGCTTCGCGCTGGCTGAGTCGCGTGCCGTGACCGACCCCTACGGTCTCTTCGGCTACCCGGTGACGCACAGCTGGTCGCCGTTCATCCACGGCATGTTCGCGCGGCAGACGCTGCAGGACGTCAGCTACCGCCTGTACGAATCGCCGCCCGAGCGCTTCCGCAGCGATGTCCTCGACTTCTTCCGCGCCGGCGGCCGCGGCATCAACGTCACGCTGCCGCACAAGCAGGCCGCGGCCGAGCTCGTCAACGAACTCACCCCCCGGGCGCAGCTCGCGGACGCGGTCAACACCATCACCCTCGATGGCGAAAACCTGATCGGCGACAACACCGACGGCATCGGGCTCGTGGCAGACCTGCGCCAGAATCTCGGATTGCGCTGGGCCGAGCCACGTATCCTGCTGCTCGGCGCCGGGGGCGCGGCGCGCGGTGTGATCGGTCCGCTGCTCGAGCTCAACCCGCGCGTGCTCGTCATCGCGAACCGCACGGTGGCGCGCGCGGACCAGCTGGTGCGCGAGTTCGCGCCCCTCGGGCCGGTGTCGGGTTGCGCCTTCGGCGAGCTCAGGGAGGAGCACTTCGACCTGATCATCAACGCGACCTCGGCCAGTTTGCGCGGCGAGGTGCCCGCGATTCCCTCGAGTGTGGTCGACTCGCTCACGACCTGCTACGACATGTCCTACGGCACGCATGAGACGCCGTTTACCAACTGGGGCCGCGTGCACGGCGCCGAGCGCTCGGTGCAGGGCTGGGGAATGCTGGTCGAGCAGGCGGCGGAGGCCTTCGGATTGTGGCGCGGGGTGCGACCGGACACCGCACCGGTGCTCGACGCGCTGCGCTCGCGGATGCAGCCAGCGGGCTGACGCGAGCGACGAGGCACTGCGCGTCGCTATGCCCCGCTGCGCGCCGCCGAGATGCGGCCGGCCAGCTGACGCGCGTCGGAGAGCTGGCGCGCCTCCGCGGACATACCCTCAAGCAGCGCGGCGGCTTCCTTGAGCGCAGCACCACGCGCGCTGCGTCCTGGCGCGTCCGTGGGCTGCGCGAGCGCACTGACGTAGAGCGCGTACGCGTAGTCGAGGCGGAATGTCGTGCCCCTCGCACCAGCCGCCTGCCGCGCGCGGTCGTGCGCGAGCGCCGGAGCGAGCTCGGCCTGTGCGTCGTCGGCGCGGTCCTGCATCACGAGCGCCAGCGCGAGCTCGGTCCGTGCTCGTGAGTTCTCGATCTCGGGATCGGCGTCGTCGAAGAGGTTCTGTGGCAGCGCCAGCCAGTCACGCGCCACCGCTTCGGCCTCAGCGTACCGTCCGGCTCCCAGCGCCGCCTGCGTCCGCGTCCGGTAGGCGCCGCGCAGGATGACCGCCCTCAAGCGCTCGGCGGACAGGTTATCGGCGGGAATGCTGAGCGCCTGCAGCGTCTCGATGGCCGAAGTGACATTCGACAGCGCTGCATCGTAACTGCCACGCAGGAGCAGGAGGCGGCTGCGCCCGAGTGCGTCCGCATTCGCGAAGATCTGGATGCGAGGATCGCCCGACCGAAACTCCTCCACGCTCTCACGGACGACCCGCACCCAGTTCTGCACTGCCTGGTCGGCCGCCGCAGTCCGACCCGAGCGGGCCTCGAGCATGTACAGCCGCTGCCAGGTCTGCACCAGCAGCGGTCCGAGTCCCGCCGGCCCTTGCTCGTCCCGCTCGAATGCGACCGTGGCGCGATGGGTCTCGATGGCGCGCGTCACCTGACCCTGCTCGAAGAGCACGTCGCCGACCTGGTTGTTGCCTCGAAAGACGTACACCCAGGCATTCAGGTCGGAGGGGTTGAACCGCACGAAGTCCTCGCCGGCCCGGGCCGCTTGCGCGGAATAGCTCGCAGCCGCGGCCAGGTCCTCGCGACGCCGGGCGAGGGCTCCGAGCACGTCCGCGGCGAGCGCACGGTTCTGCATGGCGCGCAGGTCAGCCGGTCGCTTTGCGAGCACCTTCTCGGCGAGGTCGTAGACCTCGCGCTCGAGCTGCTCGGCGCGGTCGAGCCGGCCGAGCGAGATCTCGTGGCGTGCCTGCGAGTCGCTCGTGTCCGCATAGACCGAGGTTGCGGCGAGGTTGGACAGGTTGAGCGCACCGATGCCGACGAGGATCCTGCGCGACTCCTCGCAGGTCTCGACGGCCTTTTGCGTCGGTTGCGTGTGGCTCAGGTAATTGAGTACGTCCGAGTAGGTGAGTTTCGCCCGCGGGGAACCACCCGGCGCCTGTACCAGCGGGCGCAGCAGGTCGGCGGCCGTCCGCAGGTCCTGGGCGGTGCCGCGTCCACCGCCGACGGCGCCCTTGCCGCGGCTGAAGTAGGCGAGCGCGAGCCCGTAGGTCACCTCGTCGCTCCGATCACCGTCCGCGCGCAGCTGCTCGAACACCGCCTTGGCCTCGTCGAAGTCATGGTCGGCACCCTCGAGATCGCCGCGCGCGTCCTTGGCCGCGCCTTCGCGCACCAGGGCCATTGCCCGGTAAAGGCGGGTCTTCGGCGTAACCAGGCCGGGCGGTAACCCGTCGTAGTAGCCGACCGCCATGTGCGCGAGCTTGCCCATGGTCTCGAGCCGGCCGGTCGGCTCGAGCTCGGCGTAGAAGTCCTCGATCAGGAAGCCGACGAGCCTCTCGGCCTCGCCGCGCGCCTGCTGCGCCGCGGCGTCGGCCGCACGGGCGCGACGCAGGTTGACCCAGCCGAAGGCGGCGCCCGCGATCGCGACCAGCGCGAGCGCCGCGCAGGCGGCGGCGATCATCCGCGTGCGCACCAGCGTACGGTGCGTTTCCTCCTCGCGCGCCTGCTGCGCCGCGAGCTGCCGCTCCGCCTCCTCGCGCGCCTCGCGCGCATGACGCAGGTCGCGGCTGCCGCGCACCACGCCGCAGAGCACGTCGTGGGTGAGCTCGACGCGACGCACGTCGAGCCGCTCCTCGATACGCAGCAGGCGCCGGTCGATCAGCGTCGCGAGCGCCTCCGGTGCGGCCCCGGCCGCCACAAGCGCGCGGGTGACGCGTTCCTCGGCCAGGCTCTCGCGGTAGCCGGACTCGGTCAGCAGCTCGTCCTCGATCACGCGGCGCACACCGGCCGGCTGGTCGGCGAGCGCGCGCTCGTAGAACTCCGTCAGGATCGTGTCGCGCGAACCCGCCAGCAGATCCGCGGAGATCTCCGCGCGGCCCTGCGCGAGACGTACCGTGTTGAGCTCGCGGCAGACGAGGCTCAGAAGGGCGGGCTCGACCTCGGCGTTCGCGAGCTCCGAGCCGCCGGCGACGAAGCGGACGATCGACTCGGCGACTTCCTCCGACACCAGCCGGCCGCCCGGCTTCACGATGGCGCTCAGGGCCTGGGCGCCCGTCATGCGGGCGAGACGCATCCGGTTCTGCGTGATCGAGGGCATGATGCCCTTGACGCCCTCGAGATGCGCGAGATAGTCCTCGCGCAGCGCGATCAGGATGCGGTAGTCGGCCCGTGCGAAGTCGTAGTCCTCGGCCGCGGCGTCGTCGAGCTCGAGGCGCTTCTCGAGCGCCGCCGGCGGCCGGTTCTCGACCAGGTCAGCGAGGTCCTCGAGAAACCGCTGCGCCCGCAGCCGCCCGGCGTCGTCGGCCTGCGCGAGCGTGAAGATCTCCTCGAACTGGTCGAAGATGAGGAGCGGCAGCAGCGTGCGCCCTTCCGCGTCACGCAGCAGATCGCCGCGATGGTGCAGGAATTCCCACAGCGACTCGCCCTCGATGGCGGAGCCCGGCCGGGTCCAGTGACCGGCCAGGGCCGTGGCGCGGAAGATCGCCTGCTTGATCTGCTCGGATGGTGGCGGCGACTCTGGGGCGTAGTCGATCCGCACGTAGACCGGACAGTAGGCTTCGCCGCGCAGCCTGGGCACCAGACCCGCCCGCAGCAGCGAGGTCTTGCCCAGCCCCGACTGGCCGAACAGCACGGTGAGGAGCTTGCGCTGCACGCGGCGGGCGAGCTCCGCCGTCTCCTCGTCGCGACCGTGGAAGTAGGCGCGTGTCTCCTCGCTGTAGGAGGACAGCCCGAGCCAGGGGCTCTCCGGGTCGACCGCAAGCGGGGCGATAGGCACCGCCGGGGGGCGCCTCATGCGCGGCGCCCGCTGAACAGGTCCTGCAGACGGCGTATGAAATCCGGGGTGGGCTCGCCGCCCGGCAGCCGGGTGATGTGCAGCGACCGGAACCGGTCCGGCACGAGCGCCTCCGCCTCCGGCGTGTCGTCGATGCACACGGGGAGGATGAACACGGCGCCCTCGGCGATGTTGCGCGACCGGTCGACCGCATAGCTCCACTCGCGCCGGAAGAAGCCCTCATGCCTGCGCTGGGTCGCCGCGGAAATGATCGGTACGAAGTAGCTGCAGCGCCCGATATTGGCGTGGATCTTCCGGTCGAAGTCGTCGCCGCCTTCCAGCCGGTCGAGATCGAACCAGGTCTTCAGGCCGGCAGCATCGAGGCCTGCCTTGAGACGTTGCACCGCAGGCAGGTCTTCCCGCGCGTAGCTGATGAAGAGGGCGTTCTCCGGCATCTCGCGCGACGGCGGCAGCATGCGCTGCGGAGCCACCGACCCGCCGCTGCCCTGCGCGGACGCGGGCTGGCGCCTGATCCAGCGGGCATGGAGCTCGGCGACGAAGGCTTCCGCGCCGCCGTAGACCCGGGTGCGAACGCTGACCTGCTGCAGGAAGGCCACCAGCCGGGTGTCGCCGATCGTGTGATCGTCCGCGAAAACTTCACTGACATCGCGCGGATCCGAGAGCCGCTTGCGCTTGGCCATCCGCAGGAAGAGCCGTGCCAGCCAGTTCGAGAAGTCGCTGCCGATGATCAGCAGGTGGCTGTGCTCGAGCTCGTGAAAGAGCTTCTCGGGCGTCAGGTGCTCGGACTGCAGCGCACAGATGAACTCGAGCATGTCCTCGTCGGACAATACATAGGTCGGCGACGCGGAGAGCCGGCCGAGCAGGTGGTAGACCACGGTGCGCTGCAGCTGACCACGCTCTACGGCCAAGTCGGCCACGCGATTCGGCGCGTAAGCGATCACCTCGGCGATCGACTGGCCGCCATACCGCTCGAGATTCACGGCCTGCTCGAGCAGCGGGTCGAAGGTGGTCGTCACGAACAGGTCGAAATCGCTGATCCGCGTCAGCTGCCGCAGCGCGGGCGGGGGCTCAAACTCGACGTCGCGCATGATCGAGCGCAGTCGTGTGTAGGCTTCCTCACGCCGACCGCGTTGCCCGAGATAGCTGCAGACGACGTCGTTCAGCGTCAGCGGTTGCGGCAGGCCGACGGCGTCGACCGACAGCCGCGCGGCGAGCCTTTCCGCCAGCCACTCGTAGAGCGGGCAGAGGCCGCGGTCGGTCTGCACGCGCAGAAGCTCCGGGCCGATGATCGGAATGACCCGGCGCTCCTCGATGTAGTTGAGGAGGTCGTCCCAGGCGTTGTCGTCGAATTGCTTCTGCGGCAGGGCCTGGAGTGTCATGCCACCCCGCCCGCGTCGCTTTGCGAACGGGAAATCGCGCGCCGCCGCCGTTCCCAAACGGCACGCAGCAGCCCGCTCCGGACCGTCTGGTCCTTTCCCATGGTGTGCGCGCAGCGCATCTGGCCCCCTGATCTTCAGGGGATTGTAGCTCAGCGCCCGGTGTATTCGCGCTGCAGATCGACGTAGTGGCGAGCAACGACCGGGAAGCGCTCGATCTCGGCCGCGGTCAGCTCGCGCACACGGCGCGCCGGGTTGCCCACGTACAGGCCGTGCGAGGCTAGGTGCTTGCCTGGCGTGACGACGCTGCCCGCGCCGATCATCACCTCGTCCTCGACCACGACGCCGTCGAGTACGATCGAGCCGATGCCGACCAGGCATCGGTTGCCGATCGTACAGCCGTGGATGACGACCTTGTGCCCGATTGTGACCTCCTCGCCGACGATGAGCGGCCAGCCGTCCTCGCGGCCCGGGAAGGGCCGCGAGACATGCAGGACACTGCCGTCCTGCACGTTGCTGCGCGCGCCGACCTGGATCCGGTTGACATCGCCGCGGATAACCGTCATCGGCCAGATGGAGGCGTGCGCGCCCAGCGTCACGTCGCCGATCACGAGCGCAGTCGGGTCGACGTAGACGCCCTCGCCAAGCGACGGCGATTTGTCGAGGTAGGCTCGCAGGGTCATACCGAGTCCCGATTTCGCGAACTCTAGTCTAGACGGTGCCCACCCTGAACCGGCAATCTTGCGCCCGGCCGGGCTGCCCGGCGCACGCGGAGCCCACCGATGCTGGTCGTATCGCTGCTCTTTCTCGCGCTGCTCTTCGTCGTCGCGACCTACGGCGTGCGGATCTACAACGGCCTGGTGGCGCTGCGCGAGAACGTGCGCAAGGCCTGGGCGAACATCGACGTGCTCCTTACGCAGCGCCACGAGGAGCTGCCCAAGCTCGTCGAAACCTGCAAGCGTTACATGGCGTACGAGCAGGAAACGCTGGAACGCGTGATGCAGGCGCGGGCAGCCGTCTTCCGCGCGCAGGGCCAGGGCGACGTCACCGCCCTCGGCGCAGCCGAGGAGCAGCTCCGTGCCGGCCTCGGCCGGCTGTTCGCCGTCGCCGAGAATTACCCGGAGCTCAAGGCCGACGCCGGCTTCCGTCACCTGCAGGGCCGCATCACCGAGCTCGAGGAAGCAATCGCGGACCGCCGCGAGCTCTACAACGAGTCGGTGAACCTCAACAACATCCGCATCCAGACCTTCCCGGACCTGATCGTCGCGCGTCTCTTCGAGTTCAAGTCCGCGTCGCTGCTCGAATTTACCGAGGAGCAGCGGCGCGACGTCGACCTGGGCAAGCTGTTTGCCTGACCTGTCGGACGCCTGGTTCTGGGTCTTGAACCTCGGCGTCGCCGTGATCGCCGGCGGCTGGTTCGCCTTCCGGTTTCTGCACCTGGCGCGCGTGATCGAGGACACCCCGACCTCGCGTGTACGGTCGGCGGCCCAGGGCTACGTCGAGCTCGAGGGGCGCGTCCGGCCGCTCGCGGACAAGGCCAACCCGGCGCCGCTCACGCAGCGCGACTGCGTCTGGTGGCGGTACCGCATCCAGCACCGTAACGAGTCCGCCGGTCGCAACCAGCGGGAGAAGTGGCGTACGGTCGCGAACGGCCGGTCGGGACAGCCCTTCCTGCTCGACGACGGCACCGGCACGTGCATCGTGCAACCGGCGGATGCCGAGGTGCTGGCCGCGGAATCGACCACCTGGTATGGCGCGACGCCCTGGCCGACCGCCGCGCCGGGCGCGCGCGGGGCCCTCGACGGGCGCGACTACCGGTATTTCGAGGAACGCATCCACGTGCACGAGCAGGTCTATGCGCTCGGCGGGTTCCGCTCGGTGAGCAACGCCGCCGACCACGGCACGGACGATGCAGTGCGCTCGCTGCTCGCCGAGTGGAAGCAGGACCAGGAGGCACTCGCGAGCCGGTTCGATCACGACGGCGACGGATCGGTCAGCCTCGGCGAGTGGGAAGCAGCCCGCGCCGAGGCGCGCCGCACGGTGGAACGACAGCGCGCCAGCCGACCGGCCTCGGACGCGCTGCACGTGCTTGGTCCGCCGGAAAGCGGCGGGCTCTTTCTGCTCGCGACCTTCAAGGGCGCGGACGTCGCGCGCCGCTACCGGCGCCGCGCGTATCTCGCGTTCGGCGGATTCTTCGCGGCTGTATACGCGCTCGGCTGGCTGGTGCAGGGCGTGCTGCGGAATGCCTAGAATAGGCAGGATCGACGGAACGAACGCGCAACAGATGATCAACCCGCTGCTGACGGACTATCAGCTGCCGCCCTTCGGCCGCATCCGGCCCGAGCATGCCGAGCCGGCGCTGCGCACGCTGCTCGACGGGAATCGTCGCCAGCTCGCCGCGCTGCTCGATGCTGGCGCGGATGGCTGGGAGGGACTGGTCGCGCCAATCGAGCGGATGCATCACGTCCTCGCGCGTGCCTGGTCGCCGATCGGTCACCTGAACAACGTGCTCAACAACGAGGAGCTGCGCGCGGCGTACAACGCCTGCCTGCCGCTGCTCACGAGCTATCACACCGAGCTCGCCCAGAACGAGACGCTCTGCGCGACCTACCAGCGCATCCTGGAGCAGGAAGGTCCAAGCCTCGCGCCGGAACAGCGCAAGCTGCTCGAGAACGCCCTGCGCGACTTCCGACTCGCGGGTGTGTCGCTGCCCGCGGACCGCAAGGAGCGATTCCGGCAGGTGATGGAGCGGCTGGCGAGCGTACAGGCCAGGTTCGATGAAAACGTCCTCGACGCGACCAATGCCTGGTCGCGCGTGGTGGGCGACGAGAGCGAGCTCGCCGGTCTCCCGGCGATGATTGTCGAGCGCGCCCGCACGGCGGCGCAGGCGGCGGGTCTGCCCGGATGGCTGCTGCCCCTCGACGCCCCGAACTACCAGGCGGTCCTCACGCACTGCGAGAACGAGCGCCTGCGCCGCGAGTTCTACGAGGCATGGGTGACGCGCGCCTCCGACCAGGGACCGCATGCGGGTAAGTGGAACAACACGCCGCTCATGGCGGAAATCCTCGCGCTGCGGCACGAGGCTGCAGGGCTTGCCGGGTTCGCGAACTTCGCCGAGTACTCGCTGGCCACCAAGATGGCCCGGGATCCCGACGAGGTGCTCGAGTTCCTGCGCAGGCTCGCGCAGCTGAGCCGGCCCGCGGCCCAGCGCGAGTACGAGGAGCTCGAGAGCTTCGCGGGTCGCAGGCTCGAGGCCTGGGACGTCGGCTTCTACTCCGAGCAGCTGAAGCGGGCGAGGCTCGACGTGTCGGAGGAGGCCTTGCGGCCTTATTTTCCGCTGCCGCGGGTGCTCGCTGGCCTGTTCGCGGTCGCCTCGCGGCTCTACCGGATCCGCATCGTCGCCCGTCCGGGCGTGCGCGTCTATCACCCGGACGTCCGGTACTTCGACATCCTGGACCGCGACGGCACGCCGCGCGGCGGGTTCTTCCTCGACCTGTACGCACGGGCCAACAAGCGCAGCGGTGCGTGGATGGACGAGTGCGTGGGGCGGCTGCAGGTCGGGCAGGCGCGGGCGCTGCCGGTCGCCTACCTGGTCTGCAACTTCGCGCCTCCGGTCGGCGAGCGGCCCTCGCTGCTCACGCATCACGACGTGCTGACGGTGTTTCACGAGTTCGGGCATGGCCTGCATCACATGCTGACGCGCGTGAACTACCCGAGCGTCGCGGGCATCAACGGCGTGCCCTGGGATGCGGTCGAGCTGCCGAGCCAGTTCATGGAGAACTTCGCCTGGCGGAGCGAAGTGCTGCCGCTCATCTCGTCGCACGTCGACACCGGCGAGGCGTTGCCGATGGCGACGCTCGAACGCCTGCAGGCGACGCGCAGCTTCCAGGCGGGGATGCAGACGGTTCGCCAGCTCGAGTTCGGGTTGTTCGACTTCCGGCTGCACGCCGAGTACTCGCCCGAGCGCGGTCCGTACATTGGCGAGACGCTGGCCGAAGTGCGCGCCGAGGTCTCGGTCGTACCCGCGCCGCCTTTCAACCGCTTCCCGAACAGCTTTCAGCACGTCTTCTCCGGCGGCTATGCCGCCGGCTACTACAGCTACAAGTGGGCCGAGGTGCTCTCGGCCGACGCCTTTGGCGCCTTCGAGGAGCACGGCATCTACGACGCGCAGACGGCGCGGCGTTTCCTCCAGGCGATCCTCGAGCGCGGCGGCAGCCGCGACGCGATGGAGGCGTTCGTCGAGTTCCGTGGTCGACGCCCAGAGATCGAACCGTTGCTGCGCCAGCTCGGGCTGGCGGCCTAGGATGCGATTCCCGGCTCCCTTCATCCGCGGCGCCGGGCGAGGGCGTCGCTGCCGGGGGGTATCGGCGCCTGCCGCAATCCGCGCGAAGTGTGGCACGCGTCACAGCGATGACCGCCGCGCGGCCACTGACGCGCGTGCAGCTGTCACACTGTTTGACATATGGATGTGAGTGCGACGGTGTCGGTAAATTTGACTCTGGTGTTCCGTACGGCTTTGGCTAGACTCGTAGTCGCTGCAATGACACCAGCGCTGCAATAAGAAGAAAACGCAATGCAGTACCGACGCAGTGACTACGACGTCACGAACACCGTGCAGGTGAGTTCCGTCCCTGCTGTCAAGCACGCGGTGGAGGAGCTGTATTCGCAGACCTGGCCGAGCGGCAAGGTGGAGCGCCTGGAGACGGCGTTCACCGATTTCGAGCGGCTCTTCAACGGGCAGTTTCCCGGCTATCTCGGCTGCGACACGGTCTATCACGACCTGCAGCACAGCCTCGACGACACGCTCGCGATGGCGCGGCTGCTTGCGGGCTACGATCGCTCCCACGCGGACGAGCAGCGGCTCGGCGCCGAGCGCGCAATGATGGGAATCGTAGTCGCGCTCTTCCACGACGCGGGCTACATCCGCCAGACCGACGACACGACGCACCGCAACGGCGCGGAGTTCACGCGGACGCACGTCGGCCGCAGCGCGCAGTTCCTTGCGCGCTATCTGCCGACGCTCGGTCTCGCCGAATGGGTGCCGGTCGCGACGCAGATTGTGCATTTCACCGGCTATGAGGTGCCGTTCGACCAGATCCGGCTCGACGATCCGCGCGATCGCAAGGTCGGTCACCTGGTCGGCACGGCGGACATGATGGCGCAGATGGCTGATCGCTGTTATCTCGAGAAGTGCCGCGACCGGCTGTACCCCGAGTTCGTGCTCGGCGGCGTCGCGGTCTCCCGCGGAACGGCAGGCGAGCTCAAGGTTATCTACGGCTCCGGTCTCGACGTGCTGCGGAGCACGCCCGAGTTCGTGGCCGAGACGATGCGCACGCGGCTGGACGGCGAGTTCGGCGGCGCCTACCGCTACATCGAGGCGCTCTACGGCGGGCGCAACCCGTACATGGAGGCGATCGACGCGAGTCTCGTCTACCTGAAGCAGATCCTGCAGACGCAGCGCTGGTCGATGCTGCGCCGCACGCCCCCCTGCTTCACCTGGGAAAAGAACCCGATGCAGAACATGCGCACGCTGGTGATCGATCACCTGAAGGACGTCGTCGCCTCGGGCTGAGATTGTCCGCGGGGGCTCGGGAGTCCCACCGATCCTAATCGTCTCGCTGATCGTCCAGGTGGCGGTTCGTCGCGCCAGCTCGATTCATCGCGAATGGGTAGCGCTCGCCCGGCGGAAAGCGGGACACTGAGCGGGTGACCCCACCCGTCGACGTCATACTGAAGCGGTTTGAGTCTCCCGACGAGATCCGCGTCATGGAGAAGGGTCGCTTCGAGCTGGTCCGCATCGGCGGGCTCACGATCGGACGGGCGACCTACGACCCCGGCTGGCGCTGGTCGCTGCACATCGGGCCCACGGTCGGGGCCGCGCGCTGCTCCGTCGAGCACGTCGGGCTGGTGGTGTCCGGAACCGCCACCGCCGTATTCGAGGACGGGCGAGTATACGAGCTGCGCCCTGGCCATCTCTTCTATATAGCGCCGATGCCGCACGACAGTTGGGTCGTGGGCGACGAACCCTACGTTTCGCTGCACCTGCTGGGCTCGGAGCACTACGCCCGGTGACGGGTCCCGTCCCCTGGCTCCCGATCCTGACGCACGGCTTCTCGGATACCATCGCGGTCTAGCGATCCATCTCGATCTCGTTGAGACCTGAGGCGCGAAGCAACGGAGAGCCTGCGATGAAATACACGGGAAGCTGTCACTGCGGTCGGGTTCGGTTCGAGGCCGAGGGTGAGATCGACGACGGGCTCGCCTGCAACTGCTCGATCTGCTCGCGCAAGGGATCGCTGCTGTGGTTCGTGCCGCGCACATCATTCCGGCTGACGACGCCCGAGGACGCCGCGAGCACTTACACGTTCAACAAGCACGTCATCAAGCACCGTTTCTGCCCCGACTGCGGCATACACACGCACGGCGAGGGCAAGGACCGCTCGGGCAACGCGATCGCCGCGGTGAACCTCCGCTGCGTGGAAGGGATCGACCTGAAGGCGATCAAGGTCGTCGAGTTCGACGGCCGCGCCCTCTGAGTCCGCGAGCGGGGCGGACGCGGCGACGCTGCGTGCTCATTCCGCGCGCAGCGCGCGCAGGAAGCTCGCCGGATCCTCGCCGCGCTCGATGACCTCGACGAGGGCGGAGCCGACGATCACGCCGTCGACGCGCTCGGCGAGCCGCTCGATCTGCGCGCGCACTCGGATCCCGAACCCGGCGCAGACCGGAACCGCCGACACCGCGCGCACGCGGTCCAGATAGTCGAGCACGTCGTCCGGCACGGCGACGTTGCGTCCGGTGGTGCCGGTCATCGTCACCGCGTAGACGAATCCGCGCGCGCCCGCGCACAGCATCGCGAGCCGCCCGGGCGGCGTCACCGGTGTCACCATCTGCACGAGCGCGAGCCCGGCGCGGTCGAGCCCGGAGCGCACCTCCGCGCTTTCCTCGTGCGGCAGGTCGGGGATGATGAAGCCGCTCACCCCCGCGGCGGCGGCCGCTTCGGGCAGCCGCCCGAGCCCGTAAGCGAGCAGCGGATTGAGATAGCTCATGAGCAGGAGCGGCGTCCGCGCCGCGGGCCGGTACGCGGCCAGCTCGTCCAGCAACCACTCGAGCGTGAAGCCCGCGGCCAGCGCCGCGTGGCTTGCGCGCTGGATGGTCACGCCGTCCGCCATCGGGTCGGTGAACGGCACCCCGATTTCGACCACGTCGGCGGCGCCGGCGACGCTGGCCAGGCTTGCGCGGAATCGGCTGCGGTCGGGGAATCCCCCGGTCAGGAAGGCGACCAGCGCCGGGCGACCCTCGGCACGCGCGGCGCGTATCGCGACGCCGATCCGATCGTGCGGCGTCGCAGCGGCGCTCATGACGCGGGCGCGAGCAGCGTGCGTTGCAGGGTCGGCATGTCCTTGTCGCCCCGGCCAGAGAGGCCGACGAGGATGCGGCTGCCGCGATGCGACGCCGCCCAGCGGCGCGCGCCGGCGAGCGCATGGGCGGATTCGATCGCGGGCAGGATGCCTTCGGCGCGGCAGCACTCGGCGAGCGCGTCGAGCGCATCGTCGTCACCGATCGCTTCGTAGCGCACGCGGCCGATGATCTTGAGCAGCGCGTGCTCCGGGCCGACACCCGGATAGTCGAGCCCCGCGGAAACCGAGTGCGTCTCCTGGATCTGACCGTGAGGATCCTGCAGCAGGAGCGAATAACTGCCCTGCAGCACCCCCGGCGTGCCGTAGGCGAGCGAGGCGGCGTTCTGCCCGAGACCGCTGCCGCTGCCACCGGCCTCGAGACCGAGCAGCTCGACTCCCCGGTCGCCGACTAAGGGATGAAAAAGGCCGATCGCGTTCGAGCCGCCGCCGACGCAGGCCACGGCGACGTCCGGCAGCGCCCCGGTCGCCTCGAGCATCTGCGCGCGTGCCTCGATACCGATCACCGACTGGAACTCGCGCACCAGGTATGGGTACGGGTGCGGCCCGACCGCGGAACCGAGCAGGTAGTAGGTGCCGTCGGGATCCGCGACCCAGTCGCGGAGCGCCTCGTCGATCGCGGCGCGCAGTGTGCGATCGCCGGTCGTCACGGGCATGACCTGGGCGCCCAGGAGCTTCATACGACCGACGTTCGGCGACTGCCGCTCCATGTCGACCTCGCCCATGTACACGACGCAGGGCATACCGAGCCGCGCGCACGCGGCGGCGGAGGCCACGCCGTGCTGGCCTGCGCCGGTTTCGGCGACGATACGGCGCGCGCCGAGCCGCTTCGCGAGCAGCGCTTGCCCGATCGCGTTGTTGATCTTGTGGGCCCCGGTGTGCGCGAGATCCTCGCGTTTCAGCCACACGTCGGCCTGCCAGAGCCGCGACAGCGTGTGCGCACGCGTGAGCGGTGTCGGACGGCCCGCCCAGCCGCGGAGCTCCGTATCCAGCTCCGCGCGGAAATCGCGATCGGCGAGCAGGGACCGGACACCGGCTTCCAGGCGATCCAGCGCCGGAACGAGCGTCTCCGGAACGTAGCGCCCGCCGAAGGGCCCGTATCGGCCGCGCGCATCGGGGAACGCCCCGCGCAGTATCTCAGCGAGCAACCGATCGCGTTCGACGCCGCTCGTATCCGCACTCACCGTCCCGCCTCCTTAAGTCAGCGCCCGCGCGGCGCCGCGCGCCGCATCGATGAACTCGCGGATCCGCGCCGGATCCTTGACACCGCGCGCGCGCTCCACGCCGGAGCTCACGTCCAGCCCGAACGGCCGGACCGTCGCGACCGCCTCGGCGACGTTGCCGGGGTCCAGGCCACCGGCCAGCACCAGCTCGCAGCGCGCGGCCAACCCCCGCGCCGCCGCCCAGTCGGCGCGCATGCCCACGCCGCTCGTGCCGCCGTCGAGCATCACCCGATGGCGCCCGATCGGTGTGCCGTCGCGGCTGCGCAGCGTCTCGCCCGTTCTCCGCAGCACGGGCAGCACGCGCTGGTCGGCTGGCAGCTCGAGCTTCTCCAGGTCCCCGAGATCGGTCTGCAGCCAGTCCGGCTGCAGCGCGTCGATCACGGCGTCGACGAGCGCCTGCGCCGGGTGCAGGAATACGGCGACCCGCTCTAGCCCCTTCGGCACGGCGCGCTGCATCGCGCGAGCGGCGTCGAGCGTGAGGTTGCGCGGCGACGGCTCGTGGAACACGAATCCGAGCGCATCGGCGCCCGCGCCGACGGCCGCATCGACGTCCGCTGCGCCGCACATCCCGCAGATCTTGATCCAGAGCTCAGGCATCCGGCTTGTCTCGCTGCACGGCAGCGTCGTCGCGGCGCCGCTTCAGCGCCGCACGACCCGCCTCGATCAGCTGCGCGGTCGCCCGCACGGCATCCGCTTGCTTCATGAGGCTCGTGCCGACCAGTGCCAGCCGATACCCCAGTGCCGCGACCGCCGCCGCGTCGCGCGGGCTCTCGACGCCGCTCTCGGCGACCGGCGGCCACGCGGGGGGCAGCTTGTCGCGCAGGACACCGAAGCGCCGCGGGTCGATGGCGAGCGTCTCGAGATTGCGGCAGTTGATGCCCATCAGCACCTGGCCGGGCAGGCCATTCCGCGCTGCGGCGATCTCCGCGGCCGTCTCGACCTCGGCGGCATCGAACGCCTCGAGCAGGACGAACAGTTCGAGCTCGGCTGCGCGGTCGAGCATCTCGATCAACATGGCACGGTCGACCATCCGCACGATCAGCAAGGCGCCGGATGCCCCCGCCGCGCGCGCCTCGAGCAGCTGGTACGGGTCCACCAGGAAATCCTTGCGCATCACCGGAACACCGAGCGGCGTGAGCGTGAAGGCAGCGAGGCGCAGGTGCTCGAGGCTGCCGTCGAAGCGCGTCGGCTCGGTCAGCACCGACACGGCGGCCGCTCCTCCCTGCGCGTAGGCGGTGAGCCTCGCGACCGGATCGGCGGACTGGCGCGCGAGCGCGCCCTGGGATGGCGACCGCAGCTTGAGCTCCGCGATGACGTCGAATCCTTCGTCGCTCACGACGAGCGGCGGCGGCGCCTCGGAATCGGCGATCTGCGCGCGCAGCTCCGCCTCCGCGACGCGGGCCTTCGCCGCCGTTACGCGCTCGGCGCTCGCGCGCTGCATGTCGGCGAGCAGTCCCATCGCCTCAGCCGCCCGCCGCGCCGGCGCCTGCGCCGAACGCGGCCAGCTTTTCGAGCAGGCGCGCGGCGTCGCCGCGGTCGACCGCTTCGCCGGCCGCCTGGAGGCCCGCTCGGGCGTCGCTCGCTGCGCCGCACACCTCGAGCGCGAGCGCGGCGTTCAAGAGCACCGCGTCGCGATGCGGACCGCGGTCGCCCTTGAAGACCCCGCGCAGCCCGGCCGCGTTGTGCCCTGCGTCTCCGCCCGCGAGGTCGGCCGGCGCACAGCGTGCGAGCCCCAGCTCGCGCGGATCGCGCAGCGACCGTTCCGAGCGCCCAGGGCGCACGTCGTACAGCTCGAAGGGGCCGACCGGCGTCGCCTCGTCCCAGCCCGGCTCGCCGTGTATGACGAACGCACGCACGATCGGCATGCCGGCCAGGGTGTCCGCCATCAGCCGCGCGGCCTCGGCGCTGTAGGCGCCGATCAGCGCGAAGGGGGGCGCGGCCGGATTCGTCAGTGGACCGAGCAGGTTGAACACGGTTCGCACCGCGAGCGCGCGGCGCACCGGGGCGACTTCCTTCATTGCCGGGTGATAGTGCGGCGCGAAGAGAAAGGTGAACCCCGTGGACGCGAGGCACTCGCCCGCCGCGCGTTCGTCAAGCGGCAGCGGCAGACCGAGCGCCTCGAGCAGATCGGCGCTGCCCGAGCGGCTCGACACCGACCGGTTGCCGTGCTTGACGACCGGCACTCCGGTCGCCGCCACGAGCAGGGCCGCCCCCGTCGAGAGGTTGAAGCTGCCGGAGGCGTCGCCGCCGGTGCCCACGACATCGAGCGCGTTCGCGACGTCGGGCAGCACCGGCTTCCGCGCCAGCGACCGCATGGCCGAGGCGAATCCGCGAACTTCCTCCGGCGTAACGCCCTTGGCGCGGAGCGCCGCGAGCAGTGCTCCCGCCATCGCCGGCGCGAGCGCGGGATCGGTGAGCGCGCGCATCAGCCCGGCGGCGTCGGCTTCCGGGAGGTTCCGGCCCTCGAGGAGCTGCTCGAGGACGATGCGCAGCTCGCTCACCGGCTGCTCCCTGCGGCACGGTGACCCTCGCGCAGCGCCAGGAAGTTGCCGAGCAGCGCGGGCCCGTCCGGCGTGAGGATGCTCTCCGGGTGGAACTGCACGCCCTCGACGGCGAGGTCGCGGTGACGCGCGCCCATGATCTCGCCCTCGTGCGTGCGAGCCGTGACTTCGAGCACGTCGGGCATGGTCTCGGGACGCGCGATGAGCGAGTGATAGCGTCCAGCCTGGAACGGCTGCGGCAGCCCGGCGAACACGCCGACGCCTTCGTGCTCGACGAGCGACACCTTGCCGTGCATGAGCCGGCCGGCGCGCACGACCTCGCCACCCCACACCTCGACCATGGCCTGGTGACCCAGGCAGACACCGAGCACGGGCGCGCGGCCGGCGAACGCCTCGATCATCGTCATCGACACGCCGGCTTCGCGCGGAGTGCCCGGCCCCGGCGAGATGCAGAGATGCGTCGGCGCGAGCCCGAGCGCCTCCTCGACCGTGATCGCGTCGTTACGGTGCACCAGCACCTCCGCGCCCAGCACCAGGAACGCCTGCACGAGGTTGTAGGTGAAGCTGTCGTAGTTGTCGATCAGGAGCAGACGAGGCGCAGACATCTACAGCCCCTCCCGCGCGAGCTCGAGCGCGCGCTTGAGCACGGCGCTTTTGGCGAGCACCTCGCGGTACTCCGCCTCGGGAACGCTGTCCGCTACGACACCCGCGCCGGCCTGGTAGGCGTAGGTGTCGCCATGGAAGACCAGCGTGCGGATCGTGATCGCCTGGTCCATGTCCCCGCCGTGACCGAAATACCCGACGGTGCCGCCGTAGAAGCCGCGCCGCACGGGCTCGAGCTCGTCGATCAGCTCCATGGCACGCACCTTGGGCGCTCCCACCAGCGTACCGGCGGGAAACGCCGCGGCAAACAGGTCGAACGCGTCACGCCCGGGCGCGAGACGACCGGTGACGCCGCTCACGATGTGCATGACGTGGCTGTAGCGCTCGATCGACCTGAGCGGCCGCACCTCGACCGAGCCCGCCGCCGCCACGCGGCCGAGATCGTTGCGCGCGAGATCCACGAGCATCACGTGCTCGGCATTTTCCTTCGGGTCGGCGAGCAGCTCCGCTTCGAGCTCGGCGTCGCGCGCGGCATCCTCGCCGCGCGGCCGCGTGCCGGCGATCGGGCGTAGATGCGCCTGGCCGCCGTTCAACTTGACCAGCGCCTCGGGCGAGGAACCGACCACCACCCGGTCGCCGAGCTCGCAGTAGTACATGTAGGGCGAGGGGTTCAGGAGGCGGAGCGCCCGATAAGTCTCGAAGGGATCGAGATCGCAGCGCCCCGAGAAGCGCACGGCGAGCACGAGCTGATACACGTCGCCCGCGGCGATCGAGCCCTGCGCACGGCGCACGCGCTCGAGGTATTCGGCTTCCGTCAGGCTGGCGTCGGGCGGCGCGAACTTCGCCTGCCACGCGGGACCCGGCAGCCCGCCACGCATCGCACGGATCACCTCGCGACGCAGGCTCTGTCGTTCGGTGTCGGACCCTGCGTGCAGGAGCGCGGCGCGCCGCGTCAGGTGGTCGAAGACCAGCAGCGAGCGCGGCGCGACGTAGTGCGCGTCGGGGCAGTCGTCGGTTGCCTTGGCCCGCGCCGGCAGACGCTCCAGGTAGCGCACGAGATCGTAGCTTGCGACGCCGACGAGCCCGCCGTGCAGCGGGAAGCCGTTCCCGCCGGCCTCCGGCCGCGGCGCCTTCGCGAGCGCCGCGCGCAGCCCGGCCAGGAGCCCCGCCTGGTCCGTCGGGCGCGGCGCCGTTTCGGCACCGATGCGCAGGCCCTTCGAATCGAGACGCAACTCGAGACACTCGCCGAAGCCGATGAACGAGTAGCGCGCCAGCCGTTCGCCACCCTCGACGCTTTCCAGCAGGAAACGCGGCCGGAAGGCCTTCAGCTTCAGGAAAGCCGAGACCGGTGTATCGAGGTCGGCGGCAATGTCGAACACGGAAGCTGCGGTCACAAGCCTGTCCTCTGTCGCGAGGACCGGGGACGCAGAAAACGAAAAACCCATCCCCGGTAGTTCGCGGAGATGGGCCCTGGAAGTCAGTGAAACTGGATTACGCGCCCGGCGCCCACTCCTTCATGCGTGGCGCCACCACCAGCCGTCGCGGGCGAAGGTCAAACACTGCGGCGCGTTCATCACGCGCCGCAGTATCCACAAACGATCGGGCGATTGCAAAATTGGGCCGTTCGACCGGGGACGTGCAGTCTGCCCGCCCGATCGTTCATCCGCACAACTTGTGCCGCCGCAGGCGGCCGCTGGAAAATGGTTTGGGTTCAAACAGTTCACCTGCCGGATACCGGCAGATCGCCGGTCCCACGGGGTTCCTGATGTGCGTTCAGTAGAGAGAGTCGACGGGTCATGATGCTGCTCTACCCCGAACCGGCATGAGCCCGCTCCTCATCCGCAATGCGACGGTATTCGACGGAACGGGCGCGCCGCCGCGGGTCGAGGACGTGCTGGTCCGCGACGGTCGCATCGCCGCGCGCGGGGCGGGACTCTATGCACCCGACGAGACGCGCCTGATCGACGCCGGCCGGCAGTGGCTCATGCCGGGCCTGCTCGACATACACACCCACCTCGATCTGGAGGTGGAGCTCGCACCGGGGCTGCCGGAATCGGTGCGGCACGGCACGACCACGGTCGTGGTCGGCAACTGCAGCCTCGGGACGGCGTTTGGCGCGCAGCGCGCGAACGGCGACGACCCGGTGCTCGACTGCTTCGCACGCGTCGAGAACGTGCCGAAATCGGTCCTGTCACGCGTGGTCGACCGGATGGACTGGAACACGACCGCCGGTTATCTCGCGCATCTCGACGCACTGCCGCTCGGGCCCAACATCGTCCCCCTGCTGCCGCACTCGATGCTGCGGATCGCGGTGATGGGCACGGCCGCCGCCGTGACCCGCGAGCCGACCGCCGCGGAGCTCGAGCGGATGAAGACGCTGCTCGAGGACGCGATGCGGCAGGGGTACGCGGGCTTCTCGACCGACGCCATCCCCTTTCATTACCTCGCGAACGAGCCGCACACCGATAAGCGCATCCCCGCCCAGCACGCGCACTCGAGCGAGCTCAGGACGCTGCTCCGCATCGTCCGCCGGCACGACCGCGTCTGGCAGTGCACCCCGGATGCGTCGCGGCGTGCCGCGACCTTCCTGCGCTTCTTTCTCACCAGCGGCCGGCTGTTCGGCCGGCCGCTCAAGACCTCGGCGCTGACCGCGATCGATCTCACCCACGAGCGCAATACCTGGCGCCTCTTCCCCGCGCTCGCGAACCTGCTCAATTCGTGGCTGCTGAACGGGCGGCTTCACTTCCAGGTGCTCGCCACGCCGTTCCGCATGTACGCGGAGGGCGCGATCTGCCCGATCTTCGAGGAATTCGCCTCAACGCGCCGGCTGATGGCCTGCGAGATCGACGACAGCGCGGGCCGCCGCGCGATCCTCGACGAGCCGGCGTTCGGCGAGCTCTTCGTCCGCGAATGGCACGGTCGCGGTGCGGTGTCGACCTTCAACCGCGACCTCGACGCGATGAGGGTCGAGCGCTGCCCTGTCCCTGAGTGGCAGGCCGAGACTTTCGGTGCGGTCCGACGGCGGCTTGCCCGGTTCAGCGCGGGCGAGCGCGACGCGGCGCGAAGCATCGCGGAGGTACAGGCGTTCGATTCCTTTACGCCGGTCGAGCGCGACGGCGAGTTCCTGCTGCACCTGCTGCGCCACTACGACCGCGAGCTGCGCTGGTGGTTCGTGGTCGGCAACGACCGGCCCGAGATCCTGCGCCGGCTGCTCTTTCATCCGCACATGCTGCCGGGTTTCAACGACAGCGGCGCGCACCTCATCAACCTCGCCTTTTTCGACGGCAACCTGTGCACGCTCAGGATGGCCGCGCAGCAGTCGCTCGAGCAGGTGGCGATCGCCGTGCGCCGGCTCACGCGCGAGCCGGCGGAGTTCTTCGGCGTCGATGCCGGGCGGATGGATCCAGGCGCGCAGGCCGACCTGGTGCTGATCGATCCCAGGGCGCTGCTCAGCTACGACACCGACGCGAGCCGCCGCATGGTGTATCGCGAGATCTTCGAGCACGACCAGCTGGTCAACCGCTCGGACGGCGTCGTCACGAGCGTATTCATCGCGGGCGAGCAGGTGTGGGACGGGGGCGCGGTCACGGATGCGCTCGGCTCGCGCAAACTCGGACGCGCGCTGCGCGCGGCGGCCTAAGGGCGCATCACTCCGCGGCGCGGCGTATCGGTGCCGAGGGTCGACTCGGTCAGCGGCGCGCCGACGGCACGCAGCGCCTCGCGCTGCTCCCGGATCGGCGTCCGAATCATCAGGGCCTCGAACGGCTGGAGCTTCGCGAGACAGGGCAGCGCGAGCACACGGTCGACGAAGGCCGCGGTACGCGGCCAGCGCACCCGGTCGACCTGGTAGCGCGCGAAGGCCGCGTTGCGGAAGAACACTGCGATGGAGAGGTCACCAATCCCGGGCGCGCCGAACAGGAATCCCGACGGCGGCAGTTGCGTCTCGAGGTAGTCCAGCACGGGCGGCAACTCCACGCTTCGGATCCGCTCGAGCTCGGCAAGATCGCGCGTCTCGCCCCAGAGCGAAGGGCTGAGCACCGCACGGTTGAAGAGCTGCCAGATGATCACGTCGCCCAGGCGCGTGTCGGCGTACTCCTCGAGCCAGCGGGCCCTGGCGCGGCTTGCGATATCGCCTGGATAGAGCGCGGGCTCCGGGTAGCGATCCTCCAGGTACTGGCAGATCACGGAGGAGTCCGCGAGCGTCACGCGGTCGTCGATCAGGAGCGGGATACGGCGCAGCGGCGAGAGCTCGGTGAACTGGTCTCCCC
>Ga0075421_100001017_pt1 | contig 31741 bp, 25 predicted proteins | sample SoiMetdeltSBSDD5_FD_75292 | JGI IMG/M metagenome (GOLD analysis project Ga0075421, IMG submission 75292) | Bulk soil microbial communities from a Populus tree surrounding site in Tennessee, USA - Soil MetaG P. deltoides SBSDD5 | ecosystem: Environmental > Terrestrial > Soil > Tree plantation... | reverse complement strand
CGCCGCTCACGCCCTGGAACTGCATGCTCTTCCGCGCGTGGTCCTTGCCGTACATCGCGATGAGTGCGCGATGCACCAGCTTCGTGTCGAGGATGCGCGGGTTCACGCTCGGCTCGATCAGGGCCGGGTTGATGCTGAGCGCCTTCGCGTACAGCTCGACGGCGCGATCCGAGTGCTGCAGCTTCTCCTCGATCAGGCCGAGCTGGAAGAGCGCCATCGCATGGCCGGGCTTGTAGTGCACCGTGTAGCGGAACGCGCGGCGCGATCCACCTTCGTCGCCGCGGGCGGCGCGGACCATCCCGAGGTTGTACCAGGCCGGGTAGTAACGCTTGTCGAGATTCACCGCGCGCTCGAACTCACGTTCGGCGTCTTTCGGGAAACCCTTCTGCACGAGCAACGCGCCGAGCTCGTTGTGAAGCTGTGCGTTCGTCGCGTCGGCGCGGAGCCCCTCGAGCGTGCGCGTGATCTGCGCGTCGAGGGAGCTGCCGGTATTGAGGTACTTCGCGTAGAACGGGTCCTGGTACGGATTGGCGTCGGTGGTTCGCAGCTCGCGGATCTCCGCGCAACCGAAAGCCGCCAATGTGGCGACGAGGAGAAGAGAACGTTTCATTCGCATTCAGTCCTGAAGAGGTTTCGCTTTCAGTTTGACCTTCCCGTCGATCGTCTCGACGCGGAAGGCCACGGTGTGGACGTTGTACTTGGCGCGTACGAGGTCGGTCTGCTTCTGCACCATCGCCGCCAGTTGCTCGACCGAGACGTTCGATTGCTTGCCCATCTCCGCGTGCGCACGCTCGATCTCCTCGTGCAGCCGCCGGATCTGTTCGCCGTTCGCGCCCGGTGTCATCTTTACATACGGATCGGGCCGCGGGGACGTTACGCGCGGCCGCGGCGGTTCGGGCTCGGGCGCCTGCAAGGCAGCCTGACGCCGGCGGAAGTCCAGCGGACCTTCCTCCCGCTCGCGCATCCGGCGGCCCCACATCTCGCGGAGCTGGTTGTAGCGCGAGACCAGCGTGCTGAGACGGAAGCGGCGGCCGTTGTCGCGGATCTTCTGTTTGTTCAGCTCGTGGATGGACGTCTCGAGTTGATGCCGCTCGAAATGAGGCGGCACCTTCTGGAGTCCCATGAAGAACTGGTCGTACTTGCTCTTCAGTCTCCGGATGTCTTCCTCGAGCTGGTCCAGCTCGTCATCCTGTTTGATCACGTTAGACTGGGATCACCTTATGGCTAAAACGCCCGCACCGGTAGTCCATTCCTCGCTTCGGGCCATTCCCTCGGTCGAGCGAATCCTCTCGGCGGACGCGTTTGAGCCGCTGATCCGCGACTTCGGACGCGAGCGGGTGAAGGAATCGCTCATCGACCATCTGACGACCGTGCGCGCGACGCGAGCCGAATATGACGAGGCCGAGGCGGCGACGACGGTCGGCGCGTCGATCGTGGCGGCCACGCGCTCCACGCTCCGCCGCGTCATCAACGGCAGCGGCGTGATCATCCACACGAACCTCGGACGCTCGCCGATCCACGCGTCGATCTGGGCCGAGGCCGCGGAGATCGTGAGCGGGTACTCGAACCTCGAGTTCGATCTCGAAGAAGGGGAGCGCGGCGCGCGCGACGAGCACCTCACGGCCATCTGCCGCACTCTCTTCGGCTGCGAGTCCGCGATTCTCACGAACAACAACGCGGCCGGGACGATGCTCGCGCTCGCGGCTCTGGCAGCGGGGAAGGAAGTGATCGTGTCCCGCGGAGAGCTCGTGGAGATCGGCGGCGCGTTCCGCGTGCCCGACGTCATCCAACAAGGCGGCGCGAAGCTGCGCGAAGTGGGGACGACGAACCGCACCCGCGCACGCGACTACGCGGACGCCGTCTCGCGCAAGACTGCCGCGATCCTGCGCGTGCACCGCTCGAACTTCGACATCGTCGGATTCACCGAGACCCCGAAGGTCGCGGAGCTCGTCGCCATCGCGCGCGAGAAGAGAGTGCCGTTGTTGTACGACGAGGGAAGCGGCCGCGTCGTCGAGCTGCATCAATACGGCTTCACACCGAGCGCCACGCTCGCGGAGCTGATCGCGCAGGGCGTGGACGTGATCACTTGCTCGACGGACAAGCTCATCGGAGCGACGCAGGGCGGCCTGCTCCTGGGACGCGAAGATCTGATCGAGAAGTGCCGCCGCCATCCGCTGATGCGCGCGCTGCGCGTTGGGAAGGAGACTTACGCGATCGTCGCCACGACGTTGCGGGCCTTCGCGACGAGGAAGTACGAAGAGTGCGTACCGGTCTACCGGATGCTCGCCACGCCGATCGACGTGTTGCGCACGCGCGCGGAGATGCTCGTGCGCGGCACGCGATGCGCAATCGTCGAAAGCCGTTGCGCCCTCGGCGGCGGAACGACGCCGACGGAAACGATGGCGTCACTAGCCATCGAAGTTCCAGGCAACGCGAGCGAGCTGCAGACGCGGTTCTTGCGCAACGATCCACCGATCGTCGGCCGCGTGCAGAACGAGCGCTTCACGATCGACGTACGCACGCTGCAGGAGAGTGATCTGTCGCAGGTGGCCGCGGCGCTCATGGAAACAACATCGACTGCACCTGGTCCCGCGCTTCGTTGACCAGCCGTTCCTTCTCGCGCACGGTCGCGTTGTTCGTCTCGATCGGAGTGCCGACGCGCAGCGTCACGCGTCCCGGCTTGATGTGCCAGAAGGAGCCGACCGGCCAGACGTCGAACGTGCTGTCGAGCGCCATCGGGACGATGGTCTTCTGCGACTTGATCGCGAGCAGGAACGCGCCGCGCTGGAACGGCCGCATCTCGCGATGGCGCGAGCGTCCCTCCTCGGGGAAGACGACGATGGTGTTGCCTTTGCGGATGCGGTCCGCCGCGAGGTCGAACGACTTCACCGCCGTGCGCCGGTTCTTCCGATCGATCGGGATGAAGCCCGCGCGGCCGAGGGCCCAGCCGAAGATCGGGATCTTGAACAGGCTGATCTTGGCCATGAAGCGGATCGGCTGCGAGTCGATTCCGGCCAGGATGCACGGGATGTCGATCCAGCTGTAGTGATTCGCGACGATGATGTAGCGCTTCTGTGGATCGAGGCGGTCGAGGTTCTCCGTGTGCAGCTCGATGCCGGCCCCGCGCACGAGCGCGCGCGCCCACAGACGGATGACCCGGTCGATCAGCGGCGACGTCGATCGCACCGCGGCGATCATCAGAGTCAGTGTCGCCAGCGGAATCGTGACGACGAAAGCGACGACCGCAAGCCAGAGCACACGCAACATTCGGCGCACATGATAGCCGTCAGCCCTCGGGATAAAACACGAACAGCCGGCATCCCTCCTCCGACCGCGGCGAGTGCGAGCTCCCCGCGGGATGATGGAGGAACGTTCCCGCGCGATGAACGTGCGCGCCGTCGTCGAAGTCTCCCGAGAGCACGTACACCTCCTCGGGGCCGGGAACGTGGTAGTCGATGCCGGGCCATTGCGCGCCGGCGTCGAATTCCACTTCGAGCGCACGTTTGACTCCGTCCTGCCACAGCGTCCGTACGCGCACGCCGTCGCCGGGGCTGGTGACGGAGAGCTCCTTTCCGATCACGACATCGGCAAGATCAGGCATCCCGCTCGCGACGAGTCCGTGAGTCGCCTTGATCCGCTCGATCTGCGCGAGGTGCTTCGCGTCGTGACGCTCGATGCGGCCGAAGGCGTCGTCGACGGAGATCGGACCGTAATCCGGATGCACGCCTTTGCGCGCGAGCTCCTCCTCGGACAGCCGCTCGCGAAACGCAAGGTTCATCCGCCGATGAAACCAGAGCTGCTCGAGCAACTCGGCTACAGGTTCGCGGCGATGCACGCGCTCCACCCACGCCTCCTGCGCCAGGACCGGCAGCGGCGTTTCGCCGCCCGCGCCGGCGACGATCGTGCGGATGCGCACCGCGTACACGAGCTCGAGGTCCGCGAGATGCGAGATCACGTCCGCGATGGACCACTTCCCCTCGCGCTCGGGGCGCCGCAGGTCCGGTTCGGCGATGCCGTGAATGGCCAGGAGAAGGCGGGAGTGAAACGCGCGCAGAGTGTCCATGCGCGCAATTCTGCCGTGATCGCACCTCTGGAATCCAGCTCATCGAATGATTAAACTTCATGAGGAACGCTCATGAAGCTCGAGATCCGGCATCTGCAGCTCGTCCAGGCCATCACCTCCGAGGGGAGCGTGACTCGTGCGGCGGAACGGCTGAACGTCACGCAGTCCGCGCTCAGTCATCAGCTCCGCGAGATCGAAGACCGCCTCGGCACGCCGCTGTTCCTGCGCGTGAATCGCAGGCTCGCGCTCGCGCCCGCGGGCGAGCGCCTGCTGCAGTCTGCGCGTCGCGTGCTCGACGAGCTCCGGCTGGTCGAGGAGGACATCCACCGCCTCGCGACGAACCAGGAAGGCGTGATCCGCGTGAGCACCGCGTGTTACACCTGCTATCAGTGGCTGCCGCCGCTGCTGAAGCCGTTCCACAAGCGTTTCCCGCGCGTCGACGTGGAGATCGTCGCCGACGCGACGCGGCGCACGCTGGACGCACTGCACGAGCGGAAGATCGATCTCGCCCTCGTCTACAACGTCCGCCGCGACCCGCGTCTGCGCATGACGCCGCTGTTCGAGGACGAAATGATGGTGATCGTCGCGCGCGATCACGCATTGGCGAAGAAGCCGTTCGTCGTCTCGCGCGATCTCGAGGGCGAGCACCTGTTCATGGCCTCGAACCCCGAGGACAGCCTCTTCGCGAAGACGCTCGCGCGCGACGGCGTGCGTCCGCGCAAGCACACGACGGTGGCGCTCACCGAGGCGATCGTCGAGCTCGTGCGTGCCGGCGCCGGCGTGTCGGCGCTGCCGCGCTGGACGATCGCGCGCGAGCTGCGCTCCGGCGAGATCGTCGCGCTGCCGTTCACGAGGAAGGGGCTGGTGCGCAAGTGGAGTGCGGCGACGCTGAAGACCGCGGCGACGCGGCCGCCGATCGAGGCCCTGATCGACTTGATCAGCACTGTCCGGCCGTAGATTTCGCCGTGCACTCGTTGCACAACGGTCCACCGCCAGGCTTGGAAGTTCGGACGAAGTAGTTTTCGGTTGGATAGAAACTGCAGCGCGAGCACCAGTGCCACGTTTCGCCATGGTCGGGCCGGCGATACTCGACCACCGAGGCGCGATCATTCATCTGATTCTCGCGTCGGCGTGCCGGAGCGCCTCGCAGCAGCCCTGCGACGCTGATATCTTCATCGATGCGAGGCCAGTGAATTCCTTCGCCGCCGCCGATCAAGCGATACTCGGCCCGCTCGTCCGTACTCGCGTTGAGGAGACGAGGAAACCAGACGAGGGGAACGCTGATGCGGCGACCATCCGCAAGCGAAACCGTCAGTTCGTCCTCTGACGTCTCGACGTCCATGGCCAACGGAACCGCTTCAACTTCTGAAATGCTCATCCCACGCCTCTACGAATGCGACTTGACGTTCTCCAATGATTCGGATGATGGCTCGAAGCTCATGCGACGCAAACCCTTTCGACTCTGCCAGTGACGGACCAGCGAGCCAGAATTTCGCGATCATGTCCTCCCGCTCGACGTGTACGTGACGGGGCTCGCCTCGGTCCCCACTGTAGAAAAAGAACCGATACGGTCCGATGCGCGCAATCGTCGGCACGTCGTCATCGAGTATACGCCCGGAACGCGTGGGTACTAACGGGCCGCGGCGATGGCGCAACGCACAAGGCCGATCGCGCGCGATGAGAGGGATAATCCGCGTCATGCGCACGCTCATCGCGGTTCTCCTCTTTGCGACCACCGTCCAGGCAGGCGACATCCCGGGTCTGAGCTCGAAGAAGCTGAAGAACGGTCTCGAGGTCATCGTCGTCGAGAATCACGCGGCCCCGCTGGTCACGATCGAAGTGGCCGTCAAGAGCGGCGGGTACGTGGAGACGCCGGAGTTCAGCGGACTCTCGCATCTCTACGAGCACATGTTCTTCAAAGGCAACCGGGTCATTCCGAACCAGGAGGCCTACCTGGAGCGGTTGCGCGAGCTCGGCGCCATCTGGAACGGATCGACCTCGACCGAGCGTGTGAATTACTACTTCACCGTTCCCGCGGAGAATCTCCGTGAAGGCGCGGTCTTCATCCGGGACGCGCTTTTCCATCCGCTGTTTCAGCAGAAGGAGCTCGAGCGCGAGCGCGTCGTCGTTCTGGGCGAGTTCGATCGCAACGAAGCCGTTCCGGCCTTTTTCCTGGGAAGAGAAATCGATCGGAAGCTCTGGTATCAGTACTTCTCGCGCAAGAACGTCATCGGAGACCGCGAAGCCATCCTCGCCACGACGCGCGAGAAGATGCAGGCCCTCAAAGATCGCTACTACGTGCCGAACAACTCCGCGCTGCTGTTCGCCGGCGACGTTGCGCCGGACGAGGCCTTCGCGCTCGCCGAAGAGCTGTTCGGCGAGTGGAAGCCCACCGAGGATCCTCACAAGCTTTATCCCGTTCCCGCGCATCCGCCGCTCAAACAGAGCTCCACGATCGCGGTGATCCAGCCGGTGAACACGGCCACGGTGCAGGTGTCGTGGCACGGGCCGTCGATGGTGGGGGACGTCCCGTCGACCTTCGCGGCCGACGTGCTTTCGTTCATCCTCCTGCAGCCCACCTCGCGCTTCCACAAGAACCTGATCGACAGCGGCCTGTTCGACAACGTCAACCTGATCTACCTCTCCCAGGTTCACACCGGTCCGATCAACGCGACCGGTGTGACCTCGCCCGAGCGCGTCGACAAGGCGCACGCCGCGCTGCTGAACGAGATCGGTCATTTCACCGACGCCGATTCCTTCACGGACGAGGAACTGGCGTTTGCGAAGGATCAACTCGAGGTGTCGGAGATCTACGGCCGCGAGCGTCCGACGAACTTCGTTCACACCGTTTCGTTCTGGTGGACCACCGGCGGCCTCGATTACTACCGCAACTACATCGACAACCTCCGCAAAGTCACACGCGCGGACATCAACACGTACGTGCGCCGGTATCTCACCGGCAAACCGTCGGTCACCGGCGTGTTGGTGTCGGAGGAGAACCGCGGGAAGATCGCTCTTCTGAAGAACGCCGAGGTCGTGCGGCCGGTGAAAGGCTCGTCGGTGACGGCCATGACGGCCGCGAAAGCCGAAACGGCGACCGAGGAATTCGACGTCGACGGGCTGCACGTTATCCTGCGCGGCAACGCGACCAGCGAAGTCGTGAGCGCGAAAGCGTTTCTGAAAGGCGGACTCGCGTACGCCGGACCGCAGCGCGCGGGCCTCGAGCTCCTGATGCTGGACATCGCGGAGAAACAGAGCGCGAACTATCCGAAGGAGAAGATGGCCCGGGAGCTGACGCGACTCGGAGCGCAACTGCAGGCCGGCGCCAACGCCGACTTCTCGACGTTCACGCTGACGACGCTGAGGCGCAGCTTCGGCGAGAGCATGAAGATCTTTCTCGATGCGCTCGTCCATCCGCTCATCGATGACAGCGAGCTCGCGCTCTCGCGCGAGCGCCGGCTGAACGCGATCAAAGGGGAGGAAGAGAATCCCGACTCATGGATCGAACGGCTCGCGCTCGAAAATGCGTATGGATCGCATCCGTACTCCGCGAATCCGATGGGAACGGAGTCGTTGGTGAAGGCGGCCAGCGTGCAGCAGCTGAAGAACCTGCACGCGTCTTCGATGAATCGATCGCGCCTGCTGCTGGTCGTCGTCGGCAACGTCACGCGCCAGGAGTTGGAGGCTCTGCTGCGTCCCGTGGTGAAGGATCTGCCGTCGGCCGAGTATCGCGCCGCGGACGTGCCGTCCATTCCGAACGCCGATCGGGCCTCGACGAAGCTCGTCGCGCGCGATCTTCCGACGGTGTACGTCAACGGATACTTCCCGGCACCGAGCGTCAAGGACGACGACTACGTCGCGGCGCTGCTGGGCACGCAGTTGCTTGCCCAGCGCCTCTGGATGGAGATTCGCACCAAACGGAATCTCTCGTATGCGATCTGGGCGGGACTCAACCGGAGTGCTGCCTCCCTCGGACAGTTGTACGTGTCCACGCCCGATCCCAACGCGGCCGTGCGGGTGATCCACGACGAGGTCGAGAAGATGAGAACGACTCCCGTGCCGGAAACCGAGCTGAAGGCTCAGGTCCGGCAGATGAAGACGTTCATGCTGACCGACTTGCAGGCATCCGCGGATATCGCGGAAACGATTGGCGCGTGGGAACTGCTGTCCGGCGACTGGTCGAACTTCGAGACCGCTCTGCGCAAGCTCGACGACCTCACGCCCGAACAGGTTCGGCGCGTGATGGAGAAGTACGCACATCACGTCGACTTCGCGCTGCTCGGCCAGGTGGAAGGCGTCGACACGAAACTGCTGGAGTCGTTTTGATGGGCTACAATTCGCCGGCTCTGTCCAAGATGGAATACCCCACCCGCCCTGGCGCGTCCAACTCCATGCAATTGACAAGGAGATCGCTGTGTCCGAGACCCTGATCGCGGCAGATCCTGCCGAAGAAGTGGGCGCGGGTTCCGAGCCGATCGTCAACGACCTCACCATTCACGTCGCGACGGTCAACGGCTCCGGCTCGCAGTCTTCCAACAATGTGCTGATGCGCTCGATCTTTCAGATGGGCGTTCCGGTGAGCGGGAAGAACATGTTCCCGTCCAACATCGCCGGCCTTCCGACGTGGTTCACCATCCGCGCGAACAAAGACGGGTGGATCGGCCGCAAGAAAGAAGTCGACCTGATGGTCTGCATGAACGCGCAGACCGCGCGCGAAGACGTGGAGGACCTGCCGTCCGGCGCGCTCTGCATCTACGACGCACCGCTGAACTGCAAGGCCATCCGCGACGACATCGTCTTCTTTGAAGTCCCGTTCGCGAAGCTCGCCGCCGACCTCTCCACCGACTCGAAGCTCCGCAAGCTGCTGACGAACATGGTCTACGTCGGCATCGTCGCGGAACTGATCGGCATCGACCGCGACGAGATCCTCAACGCGATCACCAAGCAGTTCAAAGGGAAGCAGAAGGCGATCGATCCGAACGTCGCCGCGATCGACAAGGGCATCGACTACGCGAAAGAGAACCTGCCGAAGCAGAACAAGTGGCGCGTTGCACGGATGAACGCGACGCAGGGAAAGATCATCATCGACGGCAACGCCGCGGCGGCGATCGGCTCGATCTTCGGCGGCGTCACAGTCGTCACGTGGTATCCGATCACACCGTCATCGTCGCTGTGCGAGTCGATCATCGAGTACGCGAAGCAGACTCGCATCGACGAGAACGGCAAAGCGACGTTCGCGGTCGTGCAAGCCGAGGATGAGCTGGCCGCGGTGGGCATGGTGCTCGGCGCAGGTTGGGCGGGCGCGCGGTCGATGACGTCGACGGCCGGTCCCGGCATCTCGCTCATGGCCGAGTTCATCGGCCTCGGCTACTTCGCCGAGATCCCCGGCGTGATCTGGGACATCCAGCGCGTCGGCCCGTCGACGGGACTTCCGACGCGCACCGCGCAGGGCGATGTGAATCAGCTCGCGTATCTGTCGCACGGCGACACGCAGCACATCGTGCTGATCCCGTCGAGCGTGTCGGAGTGCTTCGAGTTCGCGAGCGAGGCGCTCGATCTCGCCGAACAGTTCCAGACCCCGATCTTCGTCATGAGCGATCTCGACCTCGGCATGAACAACTGGATGTCCGATCCGTTCGAGTATCCGACCAAGCCGATCCAGCGCGGCAAGGTGTTGACCGCGCAGAAACTCACGGAGCTGCAGGGCAAATGGGGCCGTTACGACGACATCGACGGCGACGGCATTCCGTGGCGCACGCTCCCCGGCACCGATCATCCGTTCGCGTCGTACTTCACGCGCGGCTCGGGACACGACGCGATGGCGCGCTACTCGGAGAAGCCGCAGGACTACAAGGACACGGTGGACCGTCTGGCGAAGAAATACGAGACGGCGAAGCTGTTCGTGCCGAAGCCGGTCGTCGATCAGCGCGATGCGAAGATCGGCTTCATCGCTTTCGGCACGACGACCTGGGCGCTCGAGGAGTCGCGCGACCAGCTCCGACGCGAGCGCGGCGTCGAGACGAGCTACCTGCGTCTGCGCGCGCTGCCGCTCACGCAGGAGCTGCACGACTTCGTCGCGGCGCACGACCGCATCTACATCGTCGAACAGAATCGCGACGGACAGATGGCGGACATCATCCGCCTCGCCGTCGGCGAGGATCAGCGCAAGATCCGCAAGATCCTGCACTACACGGGACTGCCATGCGACGCGCGCACGATCACCGACGCGGTGCTGCGCATGGAATCGACGGTCGAGTTGCCCGAGCCGCTGCTGCTCGTGCGCGCCGAGGCGAAGCTGACAGGTGGAGCGACGAGCATCAGCCGGCCGGCCACGCTCGACGGGGTCATGCCCGCTGCTCCCCGCGGGATGGAGGATTAAAGCCATGGCTGAAAGCACACTGAAGATCGGAACCGGCGAAGCGATCAAGGAAAACCGCCTCGGACTCAAGCCGCTCGATTACCAGGGCGGCAAGTCGACGCTCTGCGCGGGCTGCGGACACGACGCGATCTCGAATCAGATCGTGCGCGCGTTCTTCGAGATGAGCGTCAAAGCGGAGAAGGTCGCGAAGTTCTCCGGCATCGGCTGCTCGTCGAAGACGCCCGCGTACTTCCTCCAGCGCTCGCACGGCTTCAACTCCGTGCACGGCCGCATGCCTGCCGTCGCGACCGGCGCGATGCTCGCGAATCACATGCTCAAAGCGATCGGCGTCTCCGGCGACGGCGACACGGCATCGATCGGTCTCGGCCAGTTCATGCACATGGTCCGGCGCAACATCCCGATCATCTACATCATCGAGAACAACGGCGTGTACGGCCTGACCAAGGGCCAGTTCTCCGCGACCGCGGACGAGGGCTCGAAGCTCAAGACCGGCGTGCTGAACGACCTGCCGCCGATGGACCTCTGTGCGCTGGCCGTGGAGCTGGGCTGCGGCTTCGTCGCCCGCGGCTTCGCCGGCGATCCGAAGCAGATGGTGAACATCCTCAAGGCTGCGATCGCGCACGACGGCACGGCCGTCATCGACGTGATCTCACCGTGCGTGACGTTCAACAATCACGAGGGCTCGACGAAGGGCTATACGTATTCGAAGGAGCATCAGGAGCTCCTCCACCAGATCGGCTTCGTCCCCGAGTACGAGCAGATCGAAGTGGACTACGAGCCCGGCACCACGCGCGAGGTCACGCTCCACGACGGCTCGCGCATCCTTCTCAAAAAGCTCGAAGAGGACTACGACCCGAGCGTGGCGATTCAGGCACTGCAACGCCTCCACCGCGCCGTCGACTCCGGCCAGATGCTCACCGGCCTCATTCACCTCCGCCCGGAGAAGAAGAACTTCATGGATCTCCTGCACGTGGTCGACGAGCCGCTCGGGCAGCTGCCGCTGGAACGCGTGCGGCCCTCGAAGGAGAAGCTCGACAAGATCATGCGGGATTTGATGTGACGCGCCGCGAGAGCGGCGCGTCATCCTGGGCGATAGCACGGGATCCGGCGGGCAGAGGTTTCAATTAGCCGGCCCAAAGGTTTCAATCAGCCGAAGGTAAAGGTTTCAATCAGCCGAGCCTTTACCTTACAATCAGCCGAACTGTGCCGGAGCCTCTTCTTTATCCACGGCTGGCCACGAAGCGTCTGCGGGAGTCGCTCGCCGATTCCCCGGTCGTCCTCGTACACGGACCGCGACAGTCGGGAAAGACGACGCTCGCTCGCGTCGTGGCCGAGCCCATGGGTTACTCGTATTTCACCTTCGACGACGATGTCCAACGCGCGTCGGCCGAGGTAGATCCAGCGGGGTTCGTAGCGGACTTGCCCCGGCGAGCCATCCTCGATGAGGTGCAACGCGTTCCATCGTTGTTTACCGCGATCAAGAGCGCCGTCGATCGCGATCGAGCTCCGGGCCGATTCATTTTGACCGGTTCCGCCAACGTACTTCTCGTCCCGAAGCTCTCCGACTCGCTTGCGGGACGGATGGAGATCCTTCGTCTGCATCCCCTCTCACAATCAGAGCTTGCGCGAGGTACACCGCACTTCCTCGATGTGCTGTTCGACGCCGCGTTCAAGACCAGGATCAGCAAGCGATTGAAGACCGAGCTCGCCGAACGAATCGTAGCGGGCGGGTATCCGGCCGCGCTGGCACGTCCGACAGCCCGCAGGAGAGCAGTCTGGTATCGCGATTATGTCGAAGCGCTGGTGGAACGTGATGTACGCGACCTCGCGCGCATCAGCGCGCTCGATGCGATGCCGCGGCTGCTCTCCCTTGCGGCATCTCAGACAGCACGGCTGCTCAATGTCAGCGAGATCGCTGCACCATTCGAGGTGAGCCGGCCGACCATTCGCGACTACGTCACTCTTCTCGAGCGAGTCTTTCTTCTGGAGACAGTTCCGCCGTGGCACACCAACCGGATCAGCCGTTTGGTGAAGACGCCCAAACTGCACCTCGGCGACGCCGGCCTCGCCTGCGCTCTTCTCGGTGTAAACGCCGAGGCGCTCCTGGACGACCGTCAACTCCTCGGCCAGATGCTGGAGACCTTCGTTTTTCAGGAGCTCAGAAGACAAGCCAGCGCGCGCGACGAACCGCTGCATTTCTTTCACTTCCGCGACAAGGACGGCGCCGAGGTGGATGTGGTCATCGAGCGCGGTGCGCGCGCCGTGGCAGGAATCGAAGTGAAGGCATCGGCAACGGTCACGGCCGCCGACTTTCGCGGTCTCCGTAAGTTGAAGGAAGCGACCGGGAAAAGATTCGCTGCCGGCGTGGTCCTATACGACGGCGAGGTCAGCGCAAGCTTCGGAGACCGATTCTTTGCCGTACCGATTCGAGCGCTATGGGAAACCTGACCGCAACTTGAACCGGTGACCAGCTGATTACGAATCAGCTGCGCGTCAGTCGAAGATCCAGCAGCTCCGCGACTGCTCACCCTCCTCGCGTCGTCCCAGTTCTCGATGATTTCCTTGTAATTGGAGGTCGTCCCCCAGGAGCCCCAATCCGCCTCGCAAGGCCAGTAGGCAATGAACTGGGCGCCGACAGGTGAGTGCCTGCAATAGATCTTAAAGTCATGCCGTCAGGCGGGATAAATGGACCTTGCGACTCGTCCTCGGGCCTCCTATCATCTTTCCCTCTCCCCCAATTTGTCGAGATGGCATGAAGGAGGCCGGCCCCATGCGTTTGCCCCGTTTGATCACCATCTGTCTGCTCGCCACCTCTCTGTTCGCCCAGCAGGAGCAGCCGCGACTCGTGCCCGACGCGAGCCCGCTGCTGAAGAACCACAAGAACTGGTTCGTCCCCGCGCAGGTGTGGGACATCCAGACCGCTCCCGGCCTCTCGAATTACCGCCCGAAGGGGCTCACCTACACCGCGTACAGCGCCGTCGGATACGCGCTCGCGAACACGATCGCGATCGTCGGTCCGACGAAGGAGATCATCATCATCGACACGCTCGAGAACACGCAGAGCGTGCAGGATGCGATCGCGGGATTCCGCGCGGCGAAGATCTTCCCCGATGGAAAGCTGCCCATCCGCGCGATCATCTACACGCACAATCACATCGATCACATCGGCGGCGTGAAGCAATACCTCGCCGAGGCGACGATGAAGCCGTGCGTGCAGGAGCAGTCGTCGGATGCCGGCAGCGACGATCCGCTGAACGCCGACGCGCTCGACTGCGTCTCCGTTCTCGGCCAGGAAAACATCGTCAGCGGTGTGAACAACACCGCCACGATCGTCGGCACGATCATCAACGCGCGCTCCGCGTACATGTACGGCGGTCTCCTTCCTGAGAGCTGGCGCATCACGAACGGCATCGGCCTCGACGTCACCGCCGGGACGTCCGACTTCGTGATGCCATCGCGCACGTTCGCGAATTCGATGAAGCTCCAGGCCGCCGGCGTGAACATGGAGCTGATCTACGTTCCCAGCGAGACCAACGACGAGCTCGCGGTCTTCGTCCCCGATTCCGAGAACGGCGGCAGCGGCAAAGGTGGTCTGCTGCAGTCGGCCGAGGTACTGCAGGGACCGGCGTTCCCGAACCTGTATTCGCTGCGCGGCACGAGCTACCGCAGCCCGGCGACGTGGTACGAGAGCGTCGACAAGCTGCGCAAGTACGACTCGTGGTGCATGCTGCCGAGCCACGGCACGCCGCTTTGCGGCGCGGACAACATCCAGAAGCTGATGCTGCACTTCCGCGACGCGATCCAGTACACGCACGACCAGGCCGTGCGGCGGATGGTGCAGGGCTACACGATGGAGCAACTGCCCGAGCTCATTCCGATGCCGCAGTATCTGATCGACGATCTCGCGTCGATTCAGACTGCGAAAGGCAACAACGTTACCGATCCGCGCGACTATCTGCGCTTCTTCTACGGCTCCGTGCCGCAGGCCGTCCGTGAGTTGTATTTCGGGTATCTCGGATGGTTCCAGGCGGATCCGGTGGCGCTCGCGCCGACGCCGGCCAGGGAGTATTCGACGAAGATCGTCGCGCTCATGGGCGGCCGCGACAAAGTGCTCGCCGAGGCGCGCGCCGCGTACGATCGCAAGGAGTACCAGTTCGCCGCGGAGCTAGCGTCGATGCTCGTCACCCGCGATCCGCAGGACAAGCTCGCGCGCGAGCGGAAAGCCGAGGCATTCATGCGCCTCGCCGAGCCGGAGATCAATCCGAACTGGCGCAACTGGTATCTCACCGGGGCGAACTCGCTGCGCGGCATTCCGCCGACGGAAAACACGCCCGCGTTTGCCGGCGGCCTCACCGCGCCGGGCATCGTCGCGGCGATGCCGTACGAGGACTGGGTCAGCCAGTGGTCGCTGCGGCTGAAAGCGGAAGAGACGATCGCGAAGAACGTCCACCGATCCCTCGGCTTCTATTTCGGCCCCGCGTCGAATCAGACGAATGAAGGCTTCGTCCTGCGCGTGCGCCGCAGCGTCGCGGAGCTGATCTCGACCGGCAGCGACCGCGCGGCCGTTGCCGCGGTCTCGCCGCTCTACATCGAGATGGACAAAGCGGCGGAAACGGACCTCGTCTACTCCGACGTCGCCGGCAAGGACTACAACTTCCCGAAGAAGCTCGCGGAGCTGATCGCGGCGGGCCGCATCAAAGTCAACGGCGGCACCGCGGGTGACGTCGAGTCGTTCTTTCAGCTGTTCGATCGACTGCCGGCAACACAGCCGGTGCTCGTGGCGCGATAGAAGGAGGGCGGGCCGAAGCTACTTCTTCTTCAACTGCCCCAACCGCGTTTTCGCCTGCTGGTTCTCCGAGGAGATCTTCAGCACGTCCTCGTAGCACGTCTGCGCGCGGCTGATCATTCCCTGCGCGCGGTACAGGTCGCCGAGGGAGATCATCGCTTCGACGTTGTTCGGGTCGATCGAGAGCGCCATCTGGAAACTCTCCGCGGCGTCGCGGCGCCAGCGGGGGTTGCGTTCCTGACACGCGCCCAACAAAGCCCAGGCGTCGGCGTGATCGGGGACGAAGTGCACGGCCTGTTTGAGCAGCACGATCGCGCCGTAGTAGTCGCCGTCGCTCGTGAGCTGCTGCGCCTTCGCGAAATTCTGCTCCGCGATCGAGCGCTGCGTGAGTCGCTGCTGGATCGACGCCGCGCCTTCGCCGCGCCGCGAGTGCAGGAGCTTGTCGTATGACGGGCGCTGCGTCGCGTCCTTCAGCACTTCCAGCGCCTCGTCGAGACGGCGATGGATCATGACCAGCGAGTCGCGGACGATCGGCGGAAACGAAGCGATGTCGTACTTCTTCTTCACGTTTTCATGCGCGGTCACGATCTGCGCGCGCGTGGCTGCGCGAGGGACGTCGAGGACCTGGTAGTGATCGAGCGTCGCGAGCTGCCGCGAGAACGCAACCGCGCGCAGCGAGCGCTGATCGCTCGAGCCGATGGCCGCGAGCAGCTCGAGGTCGCGTTGCATGTCCGCCGCGTCGAGCGCGGGCGCAGCGGCTCGCTCCTGGTACGGTGCGAAGACGCCGAGGGCCATCATCGAGATCACGACCTTCGCCACGGTCACCGACTGCGCGGAGAAGCGGCGGAGAAACACCTCGATCGGCGTCGGCTCCGTCAACGCTTCCACGATGCGGCGTTCCTGTTCCGTCAGCGGCAGCGACTCCATCGAGTAGCGGCTGTCGCGCGCCACGTGGATCATCCGCTTCAGGTCGCCGAGCGAGCGGCGGAGGACGAGTCCGTTCGTGATCGAGCGGACGCCGTCGATCATCACCGTCGCCGTCGACTGCAGGAAGACGCGCTTCTCCGGCGCAAGGGCTTCGTCTTCCGTGAACGCGGCCGTTCCCTCGTCGAGCGAGAACAGCGGCAGCACCTGCTCCGTCAGCCATTCGCGCAGCAGCGTCTGGCGCGTGGAGAGGTCGAGCAGCCCGGCCTCGTGCAGCTTGTCCACCGCATCGTTGGGATCGTCACCGAAGAGTTCCAGCGCGTGCTCGGCGCTGATCGAGCCGTGGCGCACGAGGAAATCGCCCAGCGAGTCTTCAGGAGCGGCTGACACCGACATGATCAGCTCGCCCTGTGAAAAGTAGAGCACCTTTCGCAGCGGAGGCTTGATGACCGTCAGATAGCCGGTCCTTCGCTGTTGCAGGATCTCGCCCGCCATGACCACGAAGGGCGTGATCTCGATCCGCTCCAGACTCACACGCGCTCGCTCGACTTTGGAGGGGCGGCGCCTGCCACGTCGCCGCTGCCCATTCCGGTTTTAGCACAATCTGTGTCTGGGCGCAGGGGGCAGGGCGCAGGGCGCAGGAGAAACGGAGCATTTTCTGCCACTGGCAGAAACCGCTCCTCAGGCGACAGGCATGCCTCAGGCTTGGCCAACCAGCGCTGCCGGCCGTGCCGGCCTGGCACGTTTCGGGCTGGATTCTCTCGCGGCTGTCGCTGGTTAGACACGTACCGAGTGCTACGATGAAATCAATGAAGAAATGCGCCCTGGCCCTGCTGACCGTTCTCTCGTTCACCACGATCGCAGGCGCGCAGGAGTTCCCGAACGAGCCCTACGAATTCCTCATGGCCAAACAGGCCGCGGAGGAAGGACGCTACGACGAAGCCCTCACGCGCATCGACCGCGTGATCGCCAAGGCGCCGGATGAGCCCGTCCTCCGCTACGAGCGGGCGATGATGCTCATCGACGCCGGCAAGATCGACAAAGCCGAGAACGAGCTGCGCGCCGTCCTGGTCAAGAATCCGGACTTCTACGACGCGAACCGCGTCCTCGGCCGGATCCTGCTCGACCGCGGCACCACCGATCGTGCGCGCGTCGAAGAAGCGCTCCGCTATCTACAGGCGGCGTTCAAAGCCTATCCGGATGATCTCTCGACCGGCATGGCCGTCGCGCACATTCTCAATCAGCTCGAGCGCGTGCCCGAGTCCGAGCGCGTGCTGGCCGGCATGGTCGAGCGGGCGCCCGATCAGCGCGCGTTGAACTTCCAGTACGCGCAGGTGCTCATCAAGCTCGGGCGCGGCAGCGAGTCGAAGCAGTACCTCGAACGCGCCGTCGCCGTCGATCCGACGTTCGGGCCCGCGATCACCCAGCTCCTCGACATGTATCAGCAGGAGAGCGAGTGGGCCAAGGGCGCCGCGGTCCTCCAGCCGCTGATCGAGGAAGACCCGCTCAATCTCGAGATCCAGCGCCAGCAGGCGTATTTCTATCTGCGCGCCGGCGACGCACGCCACGCGAGCGATCGTTTTCGCGCGCTGGTGCAGGCCGATCCGAAAGACGCGCGGTCGCTCTTCTATCTCGCCGAGTCGCTGAACGATCTCGAAGAGTACGCAGAGGCCGAGGGCATCTACCGCAAGCTGCTCGCGGCGGATCCGAATGACACCGACCTCCTCGCGGGCTTCGCGTTGAGCTTGTCCGGACAGAAAAAGTGGGACGAGGCATCGGCCACGTTCCAGAAACTTCTCGCCATCGGCGATCTGCCGGAGCACCTCAACGCCCTGGCGCGGACGCAGCTCGCGTACATGGATCTGCAGAAGGAGAACTACGACGCGGCCATCGAGACCGCGAAGTCGATCTTCGTCTTCCGCGACAAACCGAACACGCAGGCGATCAACATCGCCGTCGAGGCGCTGAAGAAACAGAAGAAGTATCCCGAGCTGGTTGCGTTGCTCGAGCCGCTCGCACAGAAGTTCACCGGGGATCCATTCGTCAACGCGCGCTACATCGAGGCGCTCACGCGCGCGGGACAGAAGGGGAAGGCCGCGCAGCATGCCGCGCTGCAGACGAAGTCCGGCACGCGCAACACGATTGCCGCGGCCGAGGCGTACGTGCAGGCGGGAGACAACGCCGCGGCGATCGCGCTGATGAAGGCCGCGAGCGGCGCGAAGCCCGACGAGCTCGACCTGCAATTCCAGCTCGGATCGCTCTATGAGCGCGCCGGCGATCACAAGACCGCGGAGGATGTTTTCCTTGCGCTGCTGAAGAAGGATCCGGAGCACGCCCCGACGCTCAACTACCTCGGCTACATGTGGGCGGAGAGCGGCAAGAACCTCGATCAGGCGCACGAGATGCTCGTCCGCGCAGTAGGCAAGGAGCCAAACAACGGCGCATACGTCGATTCGCTGGGCTGGGTGTACTTCCGCCTCGGCAATCTGGACCTGGCGGAGAAGTACCTCACGGATGCGACGACGCTGCTTCCGCGCGACGCCACGGTGCACGAGCACCTCGGCGACGTGCTCGTGAAGCGCGGGGACAAGGAGCGCGCGCTGCGCAGTTACCGCACGGCGCTGAGTCTCGATCCGGAGCCGAAGGAGTTGGACAAGCTGCGCTCGAAGATCGCGGAGATCGAGGCGAAGGACCCGACGTCGAGGCGATGAGCCGGTTGACGGTTGGCGGTTGGCGGTTGGCGGGGGTCGCGAGTGTGGTTGCGCTCGCGCTTGCATGCCGGACCATGCGTCCCGCAGGTGTTCCCATCGCGCCGCTGACGGCGTCGACTTCCGAGGAGGCGATCGCGCAGTTGCGCGAGCGGCGTTCGGAGTTTCGGGGAATGCACTCGATGATGCGCGTGCGTGCGACGACGAACGGAAAGACGCAGTCGTTCCGCGCGCAGCTCACCGTGCACGACGCGCGGCGGATGGAGCTCGTCGCGTACACGCCGGTCGGCACGACGGCGATGAAGATGAAGGCGGACGGCCAAAGCATCACGACCGATCCGGAAGTCGCGCCGTCGTCGTTCGATTTCCTGCGCGACGCCGGTCTCACGCCGGCGGAAACAGGGATGTTGCTTCTCGGGCTGCCGCCGCATGACGATCTCCGTCTGGACTACGGTCCAATGGGGCTCGTGTCGGCGAGTGCGGGCGAGATGACGATCCAGTTCGATCCGCCGTCTTATCCTCCGACGCGCGTGATCGTCACGAACGGCGACGACCGCATCGAGATCGTGCATGAAGAAGTCGTACGCGAAAATTAACTGGACCCTGCGCATCACCGGCAAGCGCGCGGACGGTTTTCACGATCTCGAGACCGTTTTCCAGACGATCTCCTTGCACGACGAACTGACCTTCACGCCGTCGGACCATCTGTCGCTCACGTGCGACGATCCTTCGATCCCCGTGGACGAGACGAACCTCGTGCTGCGCGCCGCGCGCGCGGTGGGTGCGCCTCCGGTAGCGATTCATCTGCGCAAGCGCATCCCCGCGGGCGGCGGCCTCGGAGGCGGATCGTCGAACGCGGCGACGACGCTGCGCGAGCTCGGCTCCGGCAACCTTGCTGGAATCGCGCTTTCGCTTGGCTCCGACGTCCCGTTTTTTCTTCTCGGCGGTACGGCGTACGCGACGGGACGCGGCGAAGTGTTGACACCGATGGCGCCGCTGTCGGGCATCCCGCTGCTGTTGCTGCTGCCCGAGGAGCGCGTTTTGACGAAGGATGCGTTCGCGCGTGTCACGCACTACTCGCCGGCGCTGGGCATCGACGCGTACCGCGACTTCGCGAACTTCACGAATGACTTCGAAGAGCCGGTGTTCGCGCTGCTGCCGCGCCTACGCGAGTTGAAGGAGCGATTGCTGCTCGCCGGTGCGCGCTGGGCCGGGATGAGCGGAAGCGGCTCGACGATCGTGGGAGCGTTCGCGGACGTCGCATCTCGCGACAACGCTGCGAAGACGTTCGCCGACGTGCGCACCGAACGCTGCGAAACGATGTAGGGCGTGGGCTTCAGCCCGCCCCTCCCGGGGAGGCGGGCTGAAGCCACGCCCTACGTTTCTCCATTCGTCACCGCACCGTGCGACGTCGCGGCGAGTCGTGGATCGAGCGGAACACGAGGCGCTGCCATTCGTTGTAAAGCCCCGCCTGGTCGAGGGAGCGGTAGTACAGCAGGTCCAGCGTCCTCCCGTTCCGCAGCGACATCCTGCTGGCGTTCGCGGGAAGGTTCGTGAACACGTTCGCGAAGAGCACCGGCGCTTCGTCGATGCGCGCGGCTTCGCGCGTCAGGCGCAGCCCGGAGAGCTCGATCCGCGCCGGCCCCGGCGTGATCTCGCCGCCGCGCGCGAGGCTCAGCAGAAAGTTCTCGCCCGTCCAGAATGCGCCGAGGATGCGATTCGATGCGATGCCGATCGGCGTCTGACCCGCACCGGATGGCGTGCCGTCGCTCTGCAGTCCTCGCCATTCCAGGATCTCGCCGTTGATGCGCGCAACGACGAAGTTCCGCTGGTCGTCGCCCGCGACCGTGAGCATCTGCGCGGGCAACCACTTCGTCGCGACCACTGCGCCGTTGCGAATCAGATAACCGGCGGTGTACGAACTGCTGCCGCTCCAGAGGACCAGCGCCGTATCGCCAGCGGTCGCGGCCGCGATTCCCGCCGTCGTGCTCTGCAACGGCGCGATGAGCTTCGGCTTCTGCATCTCGCCGCTCGAGCTCACTTGCGACATGTACAAACCGCCGTTGACTGCGAGCGACTCCAGCCACACCACGAGATAGCTGTCGCCCATCCACGTCGCGGTGGCGTGCTGGATTCTGTTCATACGGGTGAGCGATGTAACGTGCTTCGTGACGCCCAACGCGTCGACGACGACCAGGTTCATGGTCTTGTAATCCATGAGCACGACCAGCGCTTCGTCCCCTCGGCTTGCGAGCGCCGCCGGCGTGCCGCTCTGCTCGATGACCTGCGTCGTCGCGATGCCGTCCATGCGGCGCGCGCGGTTCGATCCGTCGTTCCAGACCACCAGCGGCACGTTTGCGACAGTCGCGAGGCGCGGCGATGTCTGCAACGAGCTGCCTCGAGGAGCGGGACCGCGCGGTGTGACCTGCTCGCCTTCGATCGTCGCGCTCTGATTGCCGCCAAAGAGACTGCGCCGCCAGGTGATGTAGACCGTCGAGCCGCTCGCCGCGACGGCGGGCGCGTACCCCGATTCATCAATGAGGAACGATTGCGACACCGGTCCTCGCAGCACGCGAGTCGCGCGCACCGCGGAGCCGACTTCATACGCGACCGTCCATTCCGTGCCGTTCCAGACCGCGGACGGAGACTTGCCTCCGGATGCGATCAGAAACGAAAACCCATCCGGATTTCCGGATGGATCGAGCAGGCGTCCCAACACGGCGCCGCCTGCGTCGTAGACGACGAGGAAGCCCGGATCGCCCGCGGCGACGTCATACGTCACGCCCCCCGGCGCGATGTTCACGGATTGCCCGACAGTGCCGCCGATGAGCGTGCGGGCGGAGAGATTCCCCGTGTTCGCGATCGCTACGGTGACACCGTTGCGCGATGCGGTCCGGTTGCCGGCGAGCGGGATGTTCGTGTCGAGCACCTGCGCGGTTTCGCTCAGACGGAACGCGTTGCTGCCGGTGAGGACGACGAAGGACGCGCCGTCCCAGGCGATGTCGGAGACACTCTCCGCGGGGAGCTCGACAGTCTCACCGCGTCTGCCGGAAGTCGTGAAGCGCACCGCGTACGTTTTCATCGCGGAGCCGTACACGATCATGTAGCCCTTGCCATTGCCGCTCGATGCGATCACCGGATTCGCTCCGCGACCCTGAGCGTCGGTGCAGCCGATGAAGCTGCTGTCGAGAGCGGGGACTCCAATCGCGTCGAGGGACCCGCCGTAGAAGAAACGATCCCAATCCCGCGACCCTCCCCGGCTCACGGCGACGAACGCTCCTTCACCATCCGCGGCGATCGAGGCCGGACCGTCGAAGGACTCAGCCGGAGGTGCAGCGTCCAGTACGACTTCGGGCGCGACCGCGGAAGGCAGTGGCGTCCAGGCAAGGAGAAACACGGCGGCGACGGCGAGGAGCGGCACGGACGTACGCATGGTGCCGGTAATGTTATCTTAAGTTGTGCTCGCTGGCGAGCGACGTTTCAGTGCGCAACATCTCCAGCCGTGACTCCACCGCTTTCCTCGCCCGCTCGAGAGCCTGCTCGTCGTTGCGCAGGTAGAACGCGAAGTTTGCGCCGAAGAAGAGCGAGTTCAGCTCGAACGCGAGCTGCGCGGGATCGACGTCCTGCCGCAGATGCCCTTCGTCCTGCGCCATCCGGATCGCTCTCTCCAGTGCGCCGATCCAGTCGTCCATGAGACCGCGGATGCGCTCCTGCACCAGACCGGGGCGGCTGTCGAACTCGAAGGAAGCTGCGGCGAAAAAACAGCCGCCGGGAAACACGCCGCGGCGGATGTACGAAAGCCACGACTCGCAGATGGCCATGAGCCGCGGATAGCCGCGCGGGTGGAGCAGAGCAGGCGTGAAGATTTCCCGGATGTAACGCTGCGACGCGGCGTCGATGGTGGCGAGCTGCAGGTCTTCCTTCGAGCCGAAGTGCGCGAAGAGGCCGCTCTTCGACATCTTCAGCTCGTCGGCCAGCCGGCCGATGGTCAGCCCCTCGAGACCCTCGAGCGACGCCACGTCGACGGCGCGCTCGAGAATGCTCTGTCGCGTGCGTTCACCCTTCATGCGTATGCGGGCAAGTCTTTCAGTAGTTCCTGGTGCACGTGGCGGAAGTCGCTGCTCCACTTCTGCGGGCGGTGCGACGCGGGGTCAACGTTGACGACCGTGCGCTCGCCGCGCGCGTACGGCGTGCGGCCGTTCTCGCTCGAGACGAGGAATCCGTAAGTGCAGGTGTAGTCGTCGAGATCGTTCACCCAGAGCTCCACGCGCAGCGTCGACGCGTCGGTCACCGGCTCGAGCTGCTCGAGGCAGCACCCGCCGCCGATCGGTGCGCGTCCGTCGAGGGCGATGATCGCATGGTCGACGTGCTCGGAGAGCTGGTTCTTGTCGACGGCGGCAGAGCGGACGGGGGAGAAGAAGATGAACTTGGGATTGAAGTCGTCGAAGGCGGGAAACATGGTCATTTTCCTCCGTCGACAAAATAGTACGAACGTTCGTTTTAGTCAAGCAATAGGACAGATAGGACCTATAGGACTCATAGGACCTGTCCCATGCGTCCTATAAGTCCTATCCGTCCTATCGTTTACTTGTAAATCTCCACATGAGCAATTCCATCCGCGCCGATCCAGCCGCGGTACATCCCCTCGCTGTTGAACGTCATCGCGAAGTTGCCCTTCGCGTCGAGGACGATCACGCCGCCTTCGCCCTTCACCGGCGCGAGCTTTTTGTGGATCACTTCGTTCGCCGCTTCGGCCACGCTCATCCCGCGATACTTCACCAATGCGGCGATGTCGTGGGCAACCGTCCAGCGGATGAAGTACTCGCCGTGTCCCGTCGCCGAGACCGCGCACGACTCGTTCTCCGCGTAAGTCCCCGCGCCGATGATCGGCGCGTCGCCGACGCGGCCGAACTGCTTGTTCGTCGTGCCGCCCGTCGAAGTTGCCGCCGCAATGTTGCCGGCGGAATCCACCGCGACCGCGCCGACCGTACCGAACTTCTTGTCGCTCTGCTCTTGCTGCTCCTTGAGCAGCTCCTGCTGCAACGATTTCCAGCGCCGCTCGGTCCAGAAATACGACGGGTCGACGATGTCGAGTCCCATCTTCGTCGCGAACAGCTCCGCGCCGCGGCCGACCATCATCACGTGCTTCGACTTTTCCATCACCGCGCGCGCGGCGGTGATCGGGTTCTTGATGATCGTCACGCCCGCGACCGAGCCGGCCATCTTGGTCTTTCCTTCCATGATCGCGGCGTCGAGCTCGTTGCGTCCTTCGTGAGTGAACACCGCGCCCTTGCCGGCGTTGAAGAGCGGGTTGTCTTCCATCACGCGAACCGCCGCCTCGACGGCGTCGACGCTCGAGCCGCCCTTGGTCAGCACGGCGTGACCGGTGCGCAACGCCTCCTCGAGTCCCGCGCGGTACTGTTTCTCCGCCTCGGCGCTCATGTTTGCGCGAATGATCGTGCCCGCGCCGCCGTGGATCACCAGCATCGCCTTCTGCGCGCTCAGCGAAAAGGCGAACACGAAAGTTGCAGTGAGCAGGACTGTTTTCCGCATGATCCGTACACTACCACGCTGCATGAAGCGTCTTCTGCTCGCGCTCGCAATCGCTCCCGCGCTCTTCGCACAAGGTCCCGCCGCGGACTGGCGCACGATCACCCTTCCGCATTTTCGCGTGCACTATCCGATCGAGTACGAGGCCTGGGCGATGCGCGCCGCGGAGCGACTCGAGTCGACGCGCGAGCTCGTGTCGAAGGAAGTCGGCTTCACGCCGCCGCAGACGATCGACGTGATCGTCATGAATCCCATCGCGGAGCCGAACGGCAGCGCGTGGCCGCTGCTCGACACACCGCGCATGATCTTCTACGCCGAGCCTCCCGGCCCGGACGAACAGCTCGGCGCGTTCGGTCACTGGATCGACCTCCTCTCCGTGCACGAGACCGCGCATCTCGTGCACATGCTCCGTCCATCGCGCAATCCGCTCGAGCGCGCAATCGAGAAATCGGTGCTGCCATTCAACCCGATCACGCTGCGCGCGCCGCGCTGGGTGCTCGAGGGCTACGCGACAGTGATCGAGGGACGCATAACCGGCGCGGGACGTCCCACGAGCACGCTCCGCGCGCTGATCCTGCGCCGCTGGGCGGAGAACGGCCGCCTTCCGACCTACGGACAACTCAACTCCGACCGCCGCTTCCTCGGCATGTCGATGGCGTACCTGATGGGCTCCGCGTACCTCGAATGGCTCGAGCAGCGCGGCGGACCTGCATCGCTGCGCAATCTCTGGTCGCGCATGACCGCGCGCCACCGCCGCTCGTTCGACGACGCGTTCATCGGCGTATTCGGCGAGCGTCCCGATCGTCTGTACGGAAAGTTCGTCGCCGAGCTCATGGCATCTTCGGTGAAGCCTCAGGATTTGCAGGAAGGCGAGTTGTTCCAGGAAACGACGCGCGCGAGCGGAGATCCCGCGGTCTCGCCGGACGGATCGCAAATCGCGGTCGTGATTCGTCCGCGCGATCTGCCGGAGAAGCTCGTGATCTGGTCGACGGCCGCGCCGGAGAAGGAAGAGAAGAAGTACCAAGAGCGCGTCGAGAAAATCCTCGCGCGCGATCCGGAGGATGTTGCGCCCGTGCGCGTGAAACCGCTGCCGCGCGAAGACGTGCACTCGCTGACGATGCCCGACGGCGGCGACATCCGCACGCCGCGCTGGACTCGCGACGGCAAGGCGCTCCTCTTCGCGCATCGCGTTCCTGATGCCGAAGGGGTGCTGCATTTCGATCTGTATCGATGGGATTTCGAGAACGTCACGCGCATCACGCGACTGGCGGACGTGCGCGACGCCGATCCGATCGACGACCAGACCGCGATCGCGGTGCGCAGCCGCTACGGCGCATCGCAGCTCGTCACCGTCGATCTCCTGACGGGAGATGTGACGCCGCGCGGCGAAGCGTCGATCGATCATGTGATCACGCACCCGCGCGTGAGTCCGGACGGCAAGCGCATCGCGCAGGTCGCGCATCGCGGTGGACGCTGGACGCTGTACATCGACGACGTCGCAGTCGACGTTCCGGGCGATCCCGCTTCGCCGGAGTGGATCTCGAACGACGAGCTAATCGTGACCGTGCTCGCGGGCGGCTACGCGGAGCTGCATCGCGTGAGCGTCGGTGCGTCGACGCCGATCACCCGCACGGGCGGCGGCGCGTTCGAGTCCGCGCCCTCGAAGGACGGGCGCATTTACTTCATGAGTCTCGAGCCGGACGGCTACGTGGTTCGGGTGATCGAGCCACGGGGGGCCGCCGCCCCGGCGGCCGTACCGCCGGCCCCCGGCCGGCGGGGCGCCGGCGTTACGGCCGGCGAGGCGCCGGCCCCCCGAAAGTACCGCCTCGGCAAACAGGAATGGTCGTGGCTCGCCTCCACGAACTACGCGCCCAATCACCAATCGTCAGAATTGGGCGTCCGCTTCGGCGACGTCATCGGCCGCCTCGACACGCTCCTCATCGCCTCCCTCGGCGACGTCGAAGGCGTCGGCCTCATCACCGCCTGGCGCGGCTTCCCCGTCGAGCTCCACGCCCACGCGTATCACGCCGACGATGAAAACGGCTGCGAGCTTCGTGCGATCTGGCAGCGCCGCTTCCCTCGCTCGCGACTTACACTCGAAGGCGGCGTGTCCGACGACAACGCGTTCGCGAGCGCGGCTTTCAACACGCGCCAGATCCTCGGATCGCTGCGACTCGAAGAAGGCGCGCGCATCGAAGTCGACGACGAGCATTACCGCGCCGTCGTCGGCGCCGCGATCCGCACCGGCTCCACGCGCATCGCCGCCCGCTATCAACGCGACGGCGGCGCCACCGTCACCCTCGGCGGGCTCCGGTCGTCGATCCTGCCGCGCTCGACGTACGCTCTACAAATTCTCGATCCCGCATTGCCCGTGGCAGTCCTCGCGGGCGACAGGTACGATGGCTGGCGGATCGAATCGACTGTGCCGGGCCTTCCGTTCACCGCGTTCTATCAGCGTCACGAGCTCGGCGACACACGCCTGTCGCTCGCAGGCGCCGAAGTTGCGTTGAGCTCGGATCCGTTCCCGATTCTGAAACTTCCCGGTCTCGATCTCACGGCGGGCGTCGCGCGCATCTTCGACGCACCGCTTCAGGACCAGACGAAATGGTGGGTGGGTATGCGGTGGCGACCATGATGCACATTCACAACGGCGACGTCGTCGCGGCAATCGCGCGTCGCAGCGGAATCCCCGGCGAGCACATCGCGTATCGCGAATCGCTCGTCTCCGGCCCGGTAGTGCCGGGCGACGAGTGGATCGAGACGCGTGCCCGCGCGTTGACGGAACGCTACAGCAGCGATCTTCTGCGCGTGCGCACCGATCTCCTCGAACAGGAACAACGACTCGACGCAGCGCCGTCGCAGGGCGAGATCGTGTTGTGGTTCGAGCACGACCTCTACTGCCTCGTGCATCTCGTGCACATGCTGCAGCGCTTCGCCGATGCGCGCGTGTCGGTGGTGTGGAATGCTCAACCGCTCAGCGACAACGACGAGCAGGCGTTGTATCTCCTCTTCGAGTCGCGCGCCGCGGCGACGCCGGCGATGCTCTCGCTGGCTCGTGAAGCGTGGGCCGCGTACACATCGCCCGACGCGTCGGCGCTCAATCGCTGGCTCGACCGCGACACGCCTGATTTTCCGTTCCTTCGCGATGGCCTGAAAGCGCACGCGTCGCGTTTCCCGTCGACGCGCAACGGCCTCGGCGCGATCGAGCAGCACGCGCTCGAGCTCATCGCCGCCGGTACGACCGCGTGGATGGCGCTCTTCGATCAACTCAATTCGCGTCTGCCGCGCTTCGGCTTCGGCGACGCCGAGGTGTTCGCGATCCTGCGCGCGATGTCGTCGGCCGCCGTGCCGCTGGTGACGATCACCGGCGAGCTGCCGAAGGCGATCGTCGCGATCACGCCCGCGGGCGAGAACGTGTTGAGCGGCGAGGTCGACGATCTGAGCGTGAACGATCCCGATCGCTGGCTCGGCGGCGTGCATCTGACGAAGGAGAACGTATGGCGCTGGGACGGCGCACGCCTGAGCCGCTCGGCCGCCTCCTGAGGTTCGACGCGACGGACGGCGCGCCGCTCGCGGGGCTGTTGTTCGAGCCGCGCCGGCGTACGTCTCGTGTGGTGGTCTTCCTGCACGGCACCGGCGGCGCGTCGGTGTTCGAATCGAAGCGGACGAACGCCTTCGCGGCCGCGTTCGCGCGCAAAGGGCTCGCATATTTCGCGTTCAACAATCGCGGCGCGCATCTCGTCCGCCGCCTCGGCCGCGATCTCGGCGGCATGGCCTTCGAGAAGATCCGCGACTGCGTGTTCGACATCGACGGCGCCGTGCGCGAGTTGTGGAGTCGCGGCTATCGCGACATCACGCTCGTCGGACATTCCACCGGCGCGAACAAGGTCGCGGTGTACGACTCCGTGAAGCGGCGAGGCAATCGCGTGAAACGCTATGTGCTCCTCGCCGGCGGCGACGACACGGGCATGATGTACGACCAGCTCGGCGCACGCCGCTTCAACGCGGCGCTGCTCAAAGCGCGATCGATGATTCACGAGCGCCGGGGCGACGAGCTCGTGCCGCGCGCGCTGTCGTCGCTTCCGATGAGCTGGCTCTCGTTCTACGACATGGCCAATCCGAACGGCGACTACAACGTCTTCCCGTTCCTCGAAGTGATGCGCGGCGTGCGCCTGTCGCGCCGCCCGCGCTTCCGCCACCTCCGCGGCATCCGCAAGCCGACGCTCTTCGTGTATGGCGAGAACGACGAGTACCTCTACGGCGACGTCTCCCGCTGCGTCGCCATCCTCGCCGACGCGCTCGGGCCAAAACCGAATATCGAGCTCGTGGTGATGGAGGGCGCCGATCACGGCTTCAGTGGGAGGGAGAGGGAGGTGGCGGAGTTGACGGTGCGGTGGATGGAAGCGCGGCTTCCGAGGTAACGTTGTCGGATGACGATGAGATACCGAGTCGTTTTGCATCCGTCGGAGGAAGGATTCGCAGTGTCGTGTCCCGGATTGCCCGGTTGCTGGTCGCAGGGCGCGACGGAGGAAGAAGCGCTCGCGAACATTCGCGACGCAATCGGGGACTACCTCGCTGCAGCTGCCGAGAGCGTCGACCCGGCGCTCGTGCGTGAAGTCGAAGTTGCGGTGTAGTTGTGCCGAAGATCCCCGGGATCAATCATCTCGACGCAGTTCGCGCGCTGAAGAAGGCCGGATTCGCAATCATCCGACAAGGTAAACACATCGTGATGAGCGACGGTGCGCGTATCCTGACTATCCCTCGCCACAATCCGGTCAACGCAATCACGATGGGGGGAATCGCGCGCGACGCGGGATTGACGCCCGAGGAGTTCAAGGCGTTGCTGTAACGCCAGTCACTTCTTCGCGCGGATCATCTCCACCACGCTCTTCGCGAGATCGTTCGGGATCGGGATCGTCAGGTTGTAATGCGCGATCTTCCACGTCTCGCCGATCTTGCGGACGACGCCCGAGCCGCGGCATTCGCCGTACGACTTGCTGTCGAGCTTTTCGTCGAACCAGGCGACGTCGCCGCCCGGCGCGAGAATGACGTGGCGGTCGCGCGGGACGAACGTCCACGCCGTGCCTTTCGCGAAGTACGGATGCGCGAACTCGCGGAAGGACGCGACGTCCCAGCGCTCGGTCGCGTCCGTGCCGAGGAAGACGAACTCCGGTGTCATCGCTCCGAAGTAACGGGACTCGTTGGCTTTCGCGGCGGCATCGTGCCAGTCATCGAGCATCGTGTTGATCGACGCGCGTGAGTCGGCGAACACGGCGGACGCGCAGAGGAGTAGAGCAATCGCGAGAAGCTTGCGCATGCGGCGCATTATGCACTTCGTCAGGAAGACCCCAGCACGCTCGCGAGCACCTCGAACGACTTCAGCTCGTGTCCTAAGAAACTGCGGCGCACGCTGCCGGCGAGGGAGCGGATCTCGAGCAGAATGCTCGCCGGCGCGTTGAATTGATCCACCGGCAGGCGCACCGCGTCGAGCACGTCCGCGACTTCGTTCGCGATCAGGTACGCGTCGCGGCCGGCGCAGGACGAGCAGACGAATCCCTCCAGGCGCTCGTCGAATCGCAGCGGCCGTTCGATCGTCTCGCCGCATTCCATGCAGGTGCGCGCGGAGGGGAAGATGCCGGTGAGGCGCAGCATCCAGATCTCCGCGTACGTCACCACCGCGAGCGGCGGCGATCCGTTCAACAGCGCTTCCGTGGTTCGATCGAGCAGGCGATAGATCAGCTCCGCGGGATCGTCCGCGGGCGCGAATGTATCCACGAGCTCCGCGATGTACGTGGCGGCGACGCTGCTGACGAGGTTCTGCTGCGCGGGGAACAGCGACCGCACGAGATCGACGGACTCGATGCGCAGCACTTCCTCCGACTCGCGCTCGCTGTATCCGATGCGAACCTTCGCTAAGGGTTCGAGCGCCGCGCCGAAGCGGCTGCGGATCGCGCGCGCGCCATACGCCCACGCCTTGCGCTTGCCGTGATCGGGCGTGAGGAACACGACCATCTTGTCCCGCTCCCGCACGGGGAGCGTATGCAGGATGATGGCCTCGGTGCGCTCGATTCGCATGAGTTGGCAGTTGGCAGTATGCAGTAGGCAGGAAGCCCCCGCCCGTGCGACAGTGTGGGTGGCGGTCTCCTGTCGACTGCCAACTGCATACTGCCAACTCGAATCATGCTCGTTCATCCCGCCGAGGCCCGTCGACAATTTCGCGAGTTTGCCCAGCGCGACATCACCAACGAAAACCTCGCGCGGGGCGCGCTGCTGATCGCGCTCGAGGACTACCCGCGCCTTGACATGGACGGCTACCTCGACCAGCTGGACTCGCTCGCGCAGCGCGTGCAGCGGCGTTGCACCGAGGGCGAGCCGCCCGTGTTTCGGCTCGGCCATCTCCACGCGGAGATGTTCGACAAGGACGACTATCGCGGTGACACGGAAAGCTACTACGACCCGCGCAACGCGTATCTGAACGAGGTCATCGATCGCAAGCTCGGCATCCCCATCACGCTCGCGATCGTGTTTCTGCATGTCGCGTCGAAGATCGGCCTCTCCGCGTCGGGTGTGGGATTGCCGGGGCACTACATTGTGAAGGTGCAGTTCGAGCTGAACGAGGTGTACGTCGATCCCTTTCAGGCCGGCACCACGCTGACCGTCCCGGAGATCGGCGCGCTGCTGCGCCAGCTCAGCGGAGGCTCGATGCAGCTTGCGAGCGAGCATTTGCGCGCGTGGAGCGGACGCGAAACGCTGCAGCGCGTGCTCGCGAACCTGGTGAGCATGTGGAGCCGCGCCGGCGACTCGCGGCGTGCATCAACAGCGAAAGAACGGATGGAGATGCTCGCCGGATGAAACTCGTCGTGACCGTGATCGAAGAGACCTGCGACGCGGCGGTGCGCGCGATTCGTGCGATCGCGCTCCCGCACGACATGGTCGAGGTTCGAGCGGAGAAGTTTCCTTCGCTCGATTGCGACGCGCTGCAGACCGCGACGACGAAGCCGATCATTCTCACTTTTCGAAACGCGCCGCGCCCTTCTGTTCCCGAATGGCGCGGTTTGATCGATGTCGAGTGGCGCGAGGGCGTGACGATCGACGATCCGTCGCGGACGGTGATCTCGCATCACGACTACGAGGGCATGCGCGACGTCGAAACGATCATGGAGAAGATGCGCGCCCTCGGCTGCGCGTACACGAAACTCGCCGCGACACCGCACACTTTCGCCGACAACGAGCACTTGCTGAAACTGCTGCCGGGCACGGTGATCGGGATGGGCGAGCGTGGGTTGTACTCGCGGATCCTCGCGCCGTTCCGCGGCTCTGAGCTCGCGTTC